>Ga0265295_1002183_pt1 | contig 32034 bp, 26 predicted proteins | sample Munlansysbiofilm_FD_192503 | JGI IMG/M metagenome (GOLD analysis project Ga0265295, IMG submission 192503) | Leachate microbial communities from a municipal landfill in Southern Ontario, Canada - Methane capture system biofilm | ecosystem: Engineered > Solid waste > Landfill > Unclassified ... | reverse complement strand
TATATCTATCGCACCCAGATCGGCAAAGACTCTTTTGCGAACCGCATGCTGCTGCTAAAATAGCATCATCTAAGCACAGGATTCATCTCTGATTCTCTCCTCCACCCCAGGAATAAAGCGCTCCCTGTTCATGTGAAATCTGCGCCCTCTGCGCCCTCTGCGTGAGACTTTACCTTCTTTTAGAGTTATCCCCGACACTTTTATATTGACAGATTATCCCCGTCTCTTATAGTTTGGAAAAGATAGAAAAAAACCATTCCGAAGGAGGAATAAATGATCGCATATTCTGTAAATGAAGTAATCGAACTCGCTGTTCAGATCGAGCAAAACGGCTATGCTTTTTACCATGAAGCCAGCAAACGTAAGGATTTGGATGCCAAGTCCAAGGCTTTGATCGAGCTTTTGCGCGACGAAGAACTAAATCATGAAAAGACTTTCCTGGCTCTCAGGGACGACAAAGACATGGGTAATCTGGAGCTCACTCAGGATTGGGAATTAGTCTCGCAATACCTGAAAACCATCGTGGATGCCCGCATCTTCAATAGCAAAGATGCTGCCATCAAAAAAGCTGCAAACGCCAAAGACCTGATGGAAATCCTGGATTTTGCCATCTCCTTTGAAAAAGACACTTTGCTGTATTTCCATGCGCTGAAGGATAATATAGAATTCCCCGCCACCCGCAAGATCCTGGGCAAGATCATCAGTGAAGAAGTATCTCACGTTCTGAAATTGAACGACTATAAGAAGAGCCTTCAGTAAAAGAACTTGAAGAGTACTCTCTGTAGCACAGAAAGAGCCGGATATGGCCAAGAAGAATAAGCGTAATCTGCTGGGCCTGGCCGTCACCATCCTGCTCTTGGGCGTGATCCTTACTTACAACCCTATTTCCGTGCGGCTGATGACGATAGCTGTGGCTGTCTATTACAAGATAGATCCGGCCCTGTTTTATCGTCTTATCCGCACGGAAAGCAATTTCCGCAGCTTTGCCATCTCGCGCAAACAGGCCATCGGTCTGGGACAAATGCAGGACAATACAGCGCAGTATATCAATCAAGAGCACAAGCGCGGCTGGCTCTTTGTGCCCTTCTACAATCTCCGGCTCTCGGCGATCTATTTGCGGTATCTGCACAATAAGTATGAGGGCAATTGGAGCCTCACGCTGGCTGCCTACAATTGGGGTGAGACCAAGGTTTCCCGCCGCATGGGCAAGCAGAAGATTGAGCCCAAAACGAACTATCAGGAGCGTTTTCGGGACATCCCGGAGACCTACAATTACATCGGTAAAATCCTGCCTGCAGGAAAAAAGGCTTGACGGAATATGGCATTCCAAAAGAGCATATCTTAATAAATCAAGAGGAGCGTAAAATGCTGCGTAACCAAAATGGAATCTCGGTATATACCGTCCTTAGTATAATTCTTTTTGCCGCTTTGATCTTTGTTCTGGCGATTCCGAATTTTTACAACTTGGATAAAGAGCAAAACGTGGAAGATTGTATTAATAACATGAAAGAAATCTGGGTGGCTACCACCGACTACCTCAGAGATACAAACCAGGATTTCCAGGGAGACCTGGAAGTTCTCAGGACTAGCCGTAAAGCTGCGGACAAAAGCAGCTACTATCTTGCTAAAGCAAATTACTGCCCGGAGACTTCGCGCCAAAAAAGCGAGTACAAAGTCTATGGCAAGTACATTGCAGATCAGATCGGTGACGAGGTAAAACACAATTATGGCGTGATCGTCTATTGTCCGAATCTGGCTGATTTCCCCACTCATTTCCTCCCCAAGATCTTCTATGAGAACATGGAGCCTACTCAATTGCAAAACTATATGATTGATGACCTTGACTACATCAATGAAGAGACCGGTTCAAACGGCAGCCGAAAGCAAGAAATGGTGGAGAAATACATTGAAATCTGGCAGACAGATGCCAATGCCTTTGCCAAGCGCAAACAAGACAGCACCGCCCTCAGGGCTATGCTCTTCCCCGAAAAATTCGGACCCACAAACTAAAAGACAGACCTTGCCAAAATCAAACTTTAGCGGGCATGAGCTCATGCCCGCTATTTTTTCTGACTTTTTGGTAAGATAAGCAGCATAAAAGACTATAGAGGAACTATGCAATATCAGGAATTTTTGGATCACATCTACCAACGCTACTCTGGAAACGTGAAGCTCGAACTGGGGCGGATGGAGGGCCTGCTGAAAGACATGGGCTCTCCCGAAACGAAATTCGGCGGTTTCCATGTGGCCGGCACCAATGGCAAAGGCAGCGTTTGCGCGTGCCTGGAAGCTCTGTCGCTGGCGCATGGACTGAAGACGGGCCTCAACACCTCTCCGCATCTGATCAATTATACAGAGCGCTTTCGCCTGGGCGGGCAGGAGGTCCCCTTCGCTGATATCCTGGAGAAATTCCATAAGTATGAAAAGCTTTTTGATAAATGGGAAGCGTCCTTTTTTGAGATCACCACTGCCATCGCCTTTGCGCTCTTTGCCGAGGCTGGGCTGGATCTGGCTGTGATCGAAGTGGGCCTGGGCGGCAGGCTGGATGCTACCAATCTCTTCGTCCCGGACGTTTCTGCCATCACCACCATCGCCTTGGATCATATCAAGACTTTGGGTGGCACGGTGGAGATCATCGCCAGTGAAAAAGCCGGCATCATCAAAGAGGGAATTCCCCTGGTTTTGGGCGAGATCCCGGCCAGTCCACTCGCCATCATCCAAAATGTGGCGACCAGCAAAAAGGCTCCTACTTATCTGTATGAGCAGGCCTGGCAGATCAAGATCGTCTCAGACAGCACGGCCGGCATCTGTTTTGATTATAGCTTCAAAGATCACCATTACGCTGGGCTCAAAGCCAATCTCATGGGCGAACATCAGGGGATCAACCTGGGGCAGGCACTCACAGCCTTTATCCTTTATTGCGAAAAAAAGGGCCTCAAACCTGATCAGGACAAGCTGCGTGAAGCACTGGCCAGCATTAATTGGTCTGGACGCATGCAGGTGCTGAGCCTGGCCCCCACCGTGATCATAGATGGCGCACACAACGTGCATGGTGCGAGGGCTCTGATCAAGAGCCTGAACCAGGTGTATCCGAATCGCAAGCTGGTCTTTGTGCTCTCGATCCTGGCCGATAAAGACTATTCTGAAATGATCCGCCTGATCTGCAGCAAAGCGGAAAAGGTCTATGTAGCCCAAAATACCAGCGATCGGGCTGCCACCGCAGAAGCCCAAAGGGAAGCTGTGAGCTCGCATCAGGTTCCCGCCATCATCGCAGAATCTGTGGCCGAAGCCTTTAAAGCTGCCTATATAGAGGCAGATCCGGATAGCGTGATCGTGGCCGGTGGCTCGCTATTCACCGTGGGCGAGGTCATCTCGGCCTATCGGAATTATGTCTAAAGAGATTCAGCTCTATCTCTCTCATCTGATCCCACTTTTGGAGCAGCGTGGCATGCAGATCACAGATCAAAAAGAGATCAACTATGGCGTGCAAATCAAGCTGCAAAGACAGGAGCAAAAGGCCAATATCAATCTTTATTACAGCGAAAAACGCGGACTCAGCAAGGTGATCGGTGCTCCGGATGGCTCTGCCCTCAAGCCCGAACTGGAGCTGCTGCTCTATGGCGAGACCGAGGAAAGCACAGAGCCCGGAATGCACCTCTGGCATGCCTGGATTGGCAGCGACGAATGCGGCAAGGGGGATTTCTTTGGCCCGCTCATCGTCTCAGCTTTTTATTGCACCCGCGCCCAGGTTCCAGCCCTTACTCAGATGGGCGTGCAAGATAGCAAAAAGATCAGCGATCCCCACATCCTGCAGATAGCCAGGAAGATTTACCTGAATTTTCCAGGGCAGGCGGCCAGTCTGATCCTGAATCCTCTGAAATACAATGAGCTGATCAGCCGCTTTAAACAGCAAGGCCAGAACCTGAACGACCTGCTGGCCTGGGGCCACGAAAAGGTGGTCTCTGAGCTGATGGAAAAAGAACTACCGGCGGAAGGCATTTTGATAGATCAATTTTCCAAAGCCCAAAAAGCCAAGTTACGCCTGACGCGTAAATACCCCAGTGCCAAGATTATCGAACGCACCGGTGCCGAGCGCGATCTGGGGGTGGCTGCCGCCTCCATCCTCTCCCGCTATCAGTTTTTGGAGTCCAGAATCCTCCTGAACAAAAGATATCAAATGACTTTCCCCTTGGGAGCCAGCCCTCCTGTGATCAAGGCTGGACAGCTCTTTGTGCAGAAATACGGCAGCAAAAGACTGGTGGAAGTAGCTAAAGTGCACTTTAAAACCAGCCAGCATCTGGGCTACACTCCAGAAAGTTCTTGACACAAAAGTATTATTTCAGAAATGTGGAATCATCAATGTTGCATATCAATCCACGACCTTTAGACCATTATCCTTTGGGGTAGATATTACATATTCCCGGGCGCACATCGCCTGCCATAATCTTGGACTCGTGTCCGCAACATAAATAAACATCAGATAGCAAGGTGCTATCATGGAGATAATTAATGATCAAAGAAGTAGGACGTCTCAATATAGATGACTATAAAATACTTGATGCTCAAGTGGAGAAAATCTTCCGGAATCTGGACAAGAAAAACCCTGACCTGGCTATCAAACAAATCATGGAACTGGGCAATACCGCAAATTACTTTGTGCGCGAAGAGCTGGGCAAACGCCTCGCAGTCTATACGGGCAAAGGCAATCTGGACAAAGTCTGTGGCGACCTACTGGAGGACTTCATCTATGGAGTTCGCGCCACCGGGCTCTTTTACTTTTATTACAAATACAAGGATAGCCCCCAGCACATCATCAAAACCCTGGAAAAGACCTTTGAGACAGTGCCCTGGGAGAGTGAAACCATCTGTTTTGAGATGTGGAAACGCTTCCCTGATGCCATGCGCGAACACATGCCGCTCTGGGCCGAAAGTCCCAATGAAAAGAAGCGCGCCATCTCTATGCACGGAATGGAGAATATCGCCGCCAAAAATCCCCAGTTTGTGCTGATGTTTATCGGCAAACTCTTGGATGATGACAGCGAAGAAGTGCAAAAGAAGATCTCCCACATCCTCACCCAAGTGGGCCGAGTTCGTCCCATCCAGACTTATACCAATGTCCGCCGCTGGCTTATTGATGCCGATGACGTCCGCTTTCACACCATCTGGCAGACCCTGCGCAAGCTCGCCAATATCTTTACCCAAAAGAGCAAACGCGAACATGGTGGCGACTTTATGAGCATCACCCAACGCACCGTGCTGGAATGGAAAAAGGACAGCAATCCCAACGTGCAAAACATGGGCAGTAAGCTCGGTTCTGTAGTCCGCATGCGCAACAAAGCCAATGCCAAGCGGTAATTCCCGCATCATCTTCATCCTCGTCGAGCCCATCTATGCCGGGAATATAGGGGCTATCGCCAGAATCCTGAATAACTTCTGCTTTGACGAGCTGCGCATCGTGGGCAGCATCCCCAAAAAGAACGACTATTACCTGGCCATGCACTCCGAGCAGCTCTTGGATAATGCCAAAATATATCCTGATCTTGGCTCTGCTATATCCGATCTGGATCGCGTGATCGCCTTCTCGCGCAGATTCGGCAAGAAAAGACCTATAGATATGTCCCCCATGCAGATGGCCGCTTATGTGCACGATCTGCCCCAGCTCAAAATCGGCCTGGTCTTTGGCCGGGAAACCTATGGTCTTACAGACATAGAAGCCGATCTCTGTGCCTTTCGCTGCCACTTTTCTGCAAATCCAGAATTCCCCTCCATCAATCTGGCCCAAGCCGTGGCTCTGGCCAGCTATGAAATCTCCAGCTTTGAGCAGCGCGCCCTCCAGCAAGGAGGACAGCGGAAAATGGATGCCGTCAGCGGTGCCGAACTGAACAAAATCCATAGCTATATGATCGACGTCATGAGCGGAATCGGATACTTCCAAGACCAAGAGCATACGAACTGGGATGTCTTCCTGAAAAAGCTGCTGGCCCAGCTAAATCCCAATAAAGAAACGGTTTATCGCCTGCGGCAGATGTTCAATCGCTTCCATGTTCTGGTCAAGGGGAGAGGTAAAGGCTATGATTAGCAGGATAGACCAGTTATAATGCTATAAGACATCCACAATATAGCATAGTAAAGCTTTCCTTTTCATTATTCCTCCTGACCTTCTGCTTTGTTAAATGTTGTGAACTGACAGTCATTTTGCAGGGGTGGCCACTGATCGTCTTCAAGTAGGTCTGGGGGGAACATGTTTGTCGCCCATCGGACTGCAATGTTATTTCCCCAGTACGCTGTAATGCCACCCACATCATCATGGTCGCCTACATTAGCTTTGACTTCTCTGGCCGTTAATCCTTCTCTTATCCTGACGATCTTGAGATCCTCTATACCGACATTGTAAATTCTTTGGGCTGGCTGTGTCCCTGATCCATTAACGAATATAGCATCCTTTTTACAATCTGCTTCCGACATGGTGGTACTCGTGGAATCCGCTCTGATTAAGAACCTCAATTCCGTTAAGTTTGATCCGGCTCCCTTGAGGCTGATATTGGAGTGCATTTCTATTTGATCGCTGAAATTATAGACTCCAGGGGGAATGTGAATTTGTGCATGAATTCCGTGTATTGCGATGTTATCTCTCATCCAGATTGTTAACTTACTGAAAGTAAATGAGTCGTCCATTTCATCATCAGGTGCGGCATTGGGGATACGATAATGAGTTGAATCGCTTTGCGAATAATAGGTAATCGAATCTGGTATGCTTGTCACATTTATCGTAAATACAGAATCTATCAATGCATTTGATCCCGCTGATTCCCAGATTCCTAAAGGAGCAGCACCGAGTGTAGTATCGACAAACTCCTGATCTATACCGTAACCTGGATTTGAATCAGCATAGATTAAGCATGATGAAAATACAAGTAAGGTCAGGATAAAACCAACAATTTTGTTATTCATGTTCTCCTCCTATTTATATCCAACATAAGCATAGAAAAATACCTTGGAACCATCCCAGGACGGTGCTATCATTTCGAATCCACCAACAGTGAAATTGGCAATATTATCGGTTAGCACTCTATATTCTCCAGAATCGAGGTCATAAACACAGAGTAATTGTGATACTCCGGGCGCGGGTCTTACGTAGAACAACTTGTTAACATTCTTGCATATACGTGCAAGATAATCTGCATTTGAATTCTGTTTTATCGGTAACCGAATGGCTGTATTTAGTTGCTTGTCAAAACATAAAACATCCAATGTAGGGGTTTCATCCCATATATGAATAATATGCCGAAGATCTGATGATAAATCGAAGGAAGCGTATGGATACATACTGCCACCTGTGGTAACAACCGAAAGTTCACTTCCATCAAGTCTTGATCGCTTAATATTAACTCCTTCGTAATAAACATAATCTTCTGTTTCTGAATAATAGGAATTGACGCATATGCTGTCAATCGTGGGAATAATTCCTGACTTCCCCGAGTTAATATTCATCCAATAGAGGTACTCTGTAAACTTGGCTGGTGTTCCGTAACCTCTTGAAGAATATGTTATGTAATTACCCAAGTCGGAAACCATAGGATTTCTTAACCACCTGATTGTTTGATCAGTTAACTTGGATAATTGATAGCCAGGATAGCTAAGCTCATAAATATTCTTATCCGCGGCAAAAAAAAGCTTGCTACCATCCGGAGATTGAGACAACCTGGTGGGAAGTTTCCACATAGTTAAATCGTCTGGAGTGATCTGGGCCACGTTGATGCTATCCGTATCCGATATCCACAGCTTTTCCCCATAGAAGATGATTCTATCGTCTTTCGTCATGTAGATATCCCAAAATCCGTTTGTGCCAAAGCTTGAGTCCACTTTCTTTATCTTCCTGAATCCGGTACCATCGGCGTTTATGCTGCAGAGCCAAGGCTCTGCGCGTGGCGGATCAGGCTCGGTAAGATTGAGACAAGAGCCCAGCAATACTAAGATTCCCAGCAGGGTTAGAATTAGAATGGTTGATGCTATTATACGCATGCTGAGTTTCTCCTTTTTTAAACAGTTCTTTATGTGCTCGTCAAAGGTGGGGCCGATAACCGAGCACATTCATGTGCACTGCCGGCAGCCCGGAACTTCCAGTAAAAAGTGCCTATATTCATATTATCCATATACTGTATCGCTGTCAATCAAAATCTTTGAAATGTTCTGGGACCTGATACAGGGGACAGGCAGGCTATATAATGCTAAAGCCACGCCTATGATTTAGTCATGTTTTTAACATGCTATCGACTCGAGTTGACTTGAGATTCTGAGTCAACTCGAGTCGAAAGTGTGTTATTATCTTGTTCAACGCTCAAGCAGAACCGGAGCTTAGTCCGGCTTCTTCAGCATCTTAGTAAAATCCTTGTTCAAGAAGCGGGTGATGAAGAGCGTCTTGATGGCGATGGCGAGTTTGCCAGGCGTGATGGTGCTGTTTCTCATGCTGTCTATCAAGAGCGGAATTAGCCTCCAACCTTTGCTGAGATAGACTCTTACATAAGCTTTGGGCAGCAGCTTCTCGATCTCGGTATGGCTGATGCCGAGGGGCTGGTACACGCAGTGCAGGATGTCGTATTCTTCCCAATTGTAATGACGGATGCGGTTTTCGGCTTTCAGCTTATTGAAGAGTTCGGTGCCGGGGAAGGGCGTGAGGATGGAGATCAGGACATAGCCCAGGGGCAGGCTACAGAAGAAGCGGATGTTCTGCTCCAGATATTCTTTTGTGTCGTATTCATCGCCGGAGCCCAGGATCATATACCAATTATGGGTGACGCCTACCTTGTTCATAATCCGGATCGCCTTTTTGATTTGCTGCACGTCTATCTTTTTGTGCATGCGCTCCAGCACTTCGGGGATGCCGCTCTCGATGCCGATGGAGACCAGCCTGCAGCCGGTTTTCACCATGCGGGAGAACATCTCAGGATTCCGGCAGATGGTATCCACGCGGCTCATGCAGCTATAGGTAAAGTTCAGGCCTTCTCTTTCGACCACATCGCAAAAGTGATTCATCCAGGCGGCATCCACGGTCAGATTGTCGTCATGAAACCAGAAATCCTGGTAGCCCCATTCGATGTATTCTTTGATTTCCGAGACCACGGTCTCTACGCTGCGTTTGCGGTAGGCCCCTGAATAAAAGGCGGAAATAGAGCAGAATGAACAGAAAAAGGGACAGCCGCGGGAGGAGACGATCTTGGGGCTGAAGCTGAATTCCGGAGCGGTAAGGTCACGCGTGATCTTCGGCAGGTGCTCGATATCTTGCATGATCACGATCTTTTCATCGTTCCAGAAGCGCCCGTCTTTATAGAAGACCATGCCCATGAGCTCTGGGTAGTCATTGCCCCTTTCCAATTCGGCAAGTAGCTGCGGGAAGACCTCTTCGCCTTCGCCACGGCAGATGTAATCTACCCTGGTATCGGCATAAACTTCTTTGTACATGAAGGTGGCATGATGGCCGCCGATGATGGTTTTGAGCTGAGGATGGTCTTTTTTGACTTGGATCAAAAGGTCGCGCACGATTGGGTAAGTGGAGGTAACACAGGACAAGGCTAACAGCTCGGGCTGATAACGCCGGATGTATTTGTCTATATTGTCCTTATCGGCTATGATCACCGTGACCTTGTGTCCGGCATCTCTGGCTGCGGCGGCTACGTAGAGCAAGCCTTGCAGGATCTGATTGCCCGAGCGCAGACTTTCGAGGCCGCCAATGGTGGATTTTGGTGAGATTAACAATATTTTCATGTCTATATCCTTTAGCTTCTTAGAGGTTTTACGATGAGGACGGTGAACAATCCTGTATGAGTTTATGATAGCATGCAATTTGCAAGCCAGATATTTGCCAAATAATGTGGGAGGAGTAAAACTTGGCTGATGGATCAAGAGAATTGGGCGGAACGGGAGTCCGCCCAAACGTTAAACTTTCTAAACCCTCTCAACCTTCTAAACTGTGTAGATAGAGCTGTAGGCGGAACGGCGTCCGCCACTACGTTAAAACGCTAAAACCTTAAAACTCTACAACTCTATTTCACCAGACTGATCTTCTTGCTCTGGGCTTTGCTGCGCAGGATATAGATGCCATTCGGACACTGCTGGCCACTATCGTCTTCCCCGTTCCAGCTAATCGTATAGCCGTTTTTGGCACTGAGTTTCAGGCTGGTGATCAATTGTCCTTTCAGGTTATAGATCTTCAGGGTTTCTTCTGCTTTACTGGCACTTTCCAAAGAGATATGCAGATCAGAGCGCATGGGATTGGGATAGGCTTTGAGCTGGCTGGTCGCAGGCGTGATCAGTTCATCAGAATTTGCCACAGGATCGTTGACGCCCAGCTTTTCCAAAATCAGCCCCACCATTTCGCTGAGTCCAGGCTCGCCATTGGCCACATCTGTGAGGTGGAAGCTGCTGCCGATAGTGGTGTATCCAGCAGGATTATTGAGCACACCGATGATGGCATCGGCATAGCCGATATTGGCGGTTTCAAAGAGCGCACTGGCATCGGCTCCCACCGGTGACAAGGCATCGGTCTGAAATTCCGGTTTGGTGTAGTCCCAGAGCCTGTCTTCCGCCTCAATTCTCTGGATATGCACCGCCATGTCAAAGGGTGCCTCCAGGCCGAATTTGCCCAGGAATTCATCATTAAGATCCCAGGGCAGGCGTCCTTCCAGATACATCTTGCCGCCGGTTTCCAGATAGTCATTCAGCAGAGCGTATTCAAAGCTATCCACTGCGGGAATATCATCGTCAAAAAGGCAAAACACCGCCTCAAAAGAGCTGATATAATCATAATCCGGGATCAGACGCTCGCTGTAGATCACGTTGTAGTCGCTGTTTTCCCGGATCGCATTGACCACTGGATAGGCGTCGAAATCAGGAGAATAAACCAGGATTTCACCTTCCGGCTCCAGGAACTCACTATGTCCCAGCACCGGATCGCCAAAGAGCAAATAGGTATAGATGTTTTGCAATTCTGGCCAGACGATACCGCCATCATCGATGGGATCGCCAAACAGGTAATATTGGGTGTGCAAAAGATTCGCATAGGCCAGGGCGGCACCGGCGCTATAGCCTCCTTCGGCATAGTTTTCGATAAAGTGGTAGTTATAGCTGGAAAGTCCGCCCCAACCGGGGGTTTCCCAGCCTACTTTGTACCAGCCGGTTCTGCTGGCAGCCACGATGGCTACCGCTTTGGTGACCAGAGCTTTCTCCGCTAAGGATTGCTCTGGATGATCCAGGTAGCCATTATTGCAGGAGGCGGCGAAGATCACGGAGCCGTATTCGCTTTGGATCTCATCAAAACTGTCTGTATTCACCAGCGGCAACCACTGCATTTCATAGGATTCCGGGTAGCCGTTGTTATTCGTATCATTCATCCAGATCTTGCGGGCAGAGGAAACTGGAGAGCCGTGGGCATTCCAACTGATCAGGCCAAAATCCTGTGTTCTCAGCAGATTGTTAAAGTTCGTTTCATCCAGGTCATAATCCGAAGGGTAGGAAGGGATTACACCTATCTGTTCATATAAGGTAGTAGTCTGCCAATTCCGCAGGATCGTAGCTTTGGCCAGCTCCATGAGGTCTGCGCCATCGGTCTGCGGCATGCCGGCCACAGGTTCATCATGATAATTCAAAAAAGCGGCGGGCAGCAGAGCTTTGTTTTTGAATTCAGCGTTGCTTTGCTCAAAGGCCACAATGCGCTGGGCAATCTGGCTCACCTCTGCCGCGATATTGGTGCTAAAGCGTCCCACAAAAGCCTCGGGAGTGTAATCCACCCCAAAATCCTGCTCGCCATATTGGGAGTAATATTCGCCGTAACGGCCATCGCCATCTGTGTCCCAATTGCTGGAAAGATCGGCGTAGTAGAAGTCTGAAGCTATTGTGTCATCGCCATTTGGCTCCGGAGTGAGATAGGCGGTGGGCACCAGATCATAGTCTCCCACCAAAAGTACATAGCTGAAGGGATACAGCACCTGTTGGGTGATCAGATGATTGCGCAGCTTTTCGGCGTCATTCGCACCTACTTCATTCACCAAAACCTGGGCAATATTAGAAAATTGCACCTCAAAACCCTGTCCCTGACGGAAGGCAGTCCACGCGCTCAGAGCATCATAGAGCTCCGGGGTGCTGATTACGATGATTCCCATGCTGCCCAGGGTGGAGGGATGGTACCACTGCTTTAGTTGGCTGGGATTGGCAAAAAAGTCAGCATTCTTGAAGGTGCCGGGGATCTGGCCTTGCTCCCTGGGTCCAGGCTGATAATTGAGGGTAATCTCTGCAGTTTCAGACCAGAGACCGGAATTCTCATCATAGGGCTTCACGGCAAAGCTGGCGTAGGCAAGCTCTCCCCATCGGCGGACTCCCAGATAGTGGTATCTTGCGGAGGAAGAGCGCGGGCTGCTGCTGCCCAGTATTCCCTCAGCGCTGATGAAGGGGGGATTGATCTGGTAATAGCTTTTGGCCGCAGCTCGGCTCTGGGAAAAGCTCAGCTCATAATCCAAGATTACGGCGTTTTTGGGCAGCAGGATATTCACGCTGTGAACTGGGACTTGTTTGCTGCCAGGCGCGGTGCTGTAGCCGCTACGGGAGCTTTCTGAAAACTGGATATCCACGTTGAGGCTGGCGGCAAAAATCAATATAGGCAGAGCTAAGCTCAGGATAAATAAATACTTCTTCATTCTTTTTTTCCTCCGGGTCTGGATTTGAATTTTGGTTTTGGTCTGGGGTTGTGGATCTTCTTTGGGGGCTTGGGGCGATAGAGCTTGGCTTTGCTGATGGGCATTTGCTCGGTGGCCTGTTTCAGCACATTGCTATCGAGGGAATCTTTATGCTCTTCCAAAAAAGCTTCCACTGGGATCTGCGCCTTTTCCCAAAGGTCTGCTAAAAATGTGCCCAAAGCCTGTTGCACCACCTTTTCCTGGTCGCGGATCAAAGGTGTGAGGAAAAGGAGCATCGCTGCGGCATCCAGGGCCCGTCTTTGCCACATCAGGGAGGTCACCACGGCGCGGCGGGTATATTTGCTGCGGGAATCCCGCCAGGAAGCGTAACTCTCCAGATCTATCAGCTCCAGCTCAAAGAATATAGGCAGGATTTTGGAGCCGATAAAATCCGCATGAGCCCAATTTTCCACAGCCGTATCCAGCCATTCCTTGATCCGTTCACGCACATAGGCATCCATGCGGGGGCGGTGCTTTTTGATCAGCAGGATGGCCAGGGTGCCAAATTCATATTTACCACTCTGAAGTAAGATGAGGCCCAGCTCTGCGATCTCGCGGGGGGTGATCTCATATTCAGTCAAGATGCGATCCCGCAGGATCTTCAGCTCTTCATCCTCAATGCCAAAGGCATCATAGCCTTCGGTGAAATTGCGCATATTGCGGATGGCCAAAGCGGGGTCTTCACGATCAAAACAAAATCTCTCAATCTCGGCATATATGCTCTTAAACTTCTTGCTCATTTTAGCTTCTTTCATATTCTCCACCAGATAGTTGCCGGACAAGTCTGCCCGGACTTTGCAATAGACTCTTATCTATAAAGCAAGGATCGTTCCAAATCCGCTATAGATAAGCTTTCTGCCTGCTGTTTTATAGTTCTACCACGAAATCACGCTTAAAATCACGCTCTTCCCGATGATCCACATAACCCAGAGGATTTCTCACCACTCTGGTTTTGCCGATATAGCGATCATCAAAATCGTGGGCATGACCATGTGCCCAGAGCGAGATTTCGGGATGCTCCAGGATCAGCTCATCCAGATTGGAGACAAAACCGGTGGATAGATTCGAACCCCTGAACATCTCTGGCTCACACTGAAAACTGGGCAAATGATGGGTCAAAAGGACTGTCTTGCCATCAAAAGGCTGCGAAAGCACTTCCCTGATATAGTTCAGGGACAGTTCATGATAGAGATTGCTATCACTCGCCCGCAGATGAGTCTCGGTTCCGCGCAGGCCAGCTTTGTAGATAAAGCGATAATCATTCAGACCGTGCTCTACCTTGGCTTCGGCCTGAGGAGGAATCTGGCTCCACAAAAGAGATGCGATAATGCGAAGATCCTGATGAAGATAAACCGCATTATTCAGCCGGAAATGACGCTCCGCAATCTCTTGATATACAGAAGGATAGGCACCCTCGATATTGGAGCCGTAAAACTCATGATTGCCATAGGTGGAGATTACCAGGGCAAAATCCTGGCTAAAACCATCGATAAAAGGCTGAATCCGGTCAAATTGCTTGAGGGTGCACAAATCCCCCGCGATCAGCAGAATATCGGCCTTGGGCAGCAGCGGATTTTTGCGGAGCCAGGCACGGTTTGCCGGAAATTCCAGATGCAGATCAGAGACTACCTGGATTTTCATAAAGGCGTCCTCATATATGATTTGGATAGTGCACTGCGGGTAGCAGGGCTTGGGTCAGCATAAGTAAAATAGGCTTGTTTATTCATAATTTCCTCTATACCAAAGTATAATAAGGGGGGTAGAAGTCAAGGGAATTCATCATAATGTAGAATTGGCGTGCTGGATTCGACACGTCTCGTGTCGGGTGAAATTGGGGTTAACGGGGTTAATTTAGAATTGGCGTGCTGGATTCGACACGTCTCGTGTCGGGTGAAATTGAAGTTAATATAGAATTTAGAATGTATGATGTAGAATGACTTGGTTAATTCAGAATTTAGAATTGGGTGGCAGGGTAGATTGTAGCTGCCCTGTCACCCTTCATAGTTTCTTAGGATAATGGGTCTTAAGGGAAATTGATCTCTACCTTCTTCACTTCTGGATACTTTTCCAGATGCTCATGAATCTCTTCGGCCACGTTTTCACGCCAACTGTCAAAGGACATCATATTCATATCGATCATGACTTCACCATCGTTAAAGCCCACATACTTCACCATCTTCAGGGTCACGATATCCGTGCCCACCTGGGGATAGATGATCTTTTTGAGCTCTGCCAGGATGGTCTCTTTGCCGAAATTTGGCACTTCTTTGAGTCCATGCGCTATCTCGTAATTTGAGATCGCAGTTTGCAGGGTATCAGCGGCCAGGACAGAGCAGTGGACCTTCACCGGAGGCAGGCCATCCAGTGCTTCCATGGCATCTTCGTAGGTGATTTTCTTGGCATCTTCCAGGCTTTTCCCCTTGGCCAGATCTGTGATGATGGAGGCCGTGGCGATATTGGAGGCACAGCCATAGGACAAAAAGCTGATATCCTCGATTATATGATTATCTTCATTTATCTTGAGATAAACCGTTACCTGATCGCCGCAGGAAGGGCTGCCCTCAGTGGCACTGGCATCGGGATTTTCCATCTTCCCCACATTGTGTGGGTTCATGAAGTGGTCCAAAACTTTCTGTGAGTATTGCATTATTTCTCCTGATTCTTGATAGCATTGTAAAGGGGGCTGCGTTTGCGCAATTCTGCCGTGATTTCGGCAAGCTTTTCCACCGTGAAATCAATCTGTGCTTTGGTGTTGTAGCGAGAGAGGGTAAACTTCATCGAGCCATGTGATTGCACATGATTTTTGCCGATAGCCATCAGCACATAGCTGGCTTTCAGACCTTGGGAAGCACAGGCGGATCCGGTGGCCACTGTGATGCCGTGCATATCCAGCATCATGGCAATGGATTCACCTTCAATATAGTCTATAGAGACGTTGATATTATGCGGAGCCCGTCCTTCACCCTGGGGGCCATTCAGCTCAATATGATCAATCTTTTCCAGCAAACGCTCATAAAGATAATCCGAAAGTTCTCTGAGCTGGCGGATGCTGCCCAAAAGATCGGCAAAATTAAGCTCCACCGCTTTGGCAAAGCCTGCGATCAAGGCGATCGAAAGACCTCCCGGCTGCAGATTATCCGCTCTTTTGATGCCGTGAATTGTCTGAGCTACCCGGACTCCTTTGCGCAGGTATAAGGCTCCGATGCCCTGCGGGCCATGAATCTTGTGGGCAGAGATGGACATCGTATCGATGCCGTAATCATCCACCGCCAGCGGCATTTTGCCAAAAGCCTGACCCGCATCGGCATGAAGATAAATCTTATGATCCGCAGCCTTCAGGATCTCGCTGATCTCCTTCATGGGCTGGATCGTGCCTACCACGTGGTTTACGATGGTAGTCATGAACAAAAAGGTGTCGGGGCGGATAGCCTGTTTGAGGGCAGCAAGATCGATGCGCGCCTCGCTATCTGCCGAAAGATAGCTCACTTCAAAGCCTTGCTTTTCCAGCCAGGCCGCATTGGTGAGCAGATCCGGATAATCCACCACGCTGCAGATCACATGACCTTTTTTGGCAGCTCCGGCGATACCCTTGATGGCGATGTTATTGGCGATAGTGCCGCCTGCTGTGAAATGAATTTCATCAGCGTGGGCGCCGATGGCTTCGGCTATGGTGTGAGCAAAGCCAGACAAGGCCTCGTTGGTGCTTTCGGCGGTGCTGTAGAAGCTGCCAGGAAACCAAAATCGCTCAGAAAAATAAGGCAGCATGGCCTGCAGAACTTCTGGCGCCATGGGGCTGGTAACACAATTGTCCAAATACACTGAACCGCTCTTCATTATACTTTCCTTTCCCAAATATTTATTATGTCTTGTAGGGTGTAAGATTCAAAAATTTCGTTGAGTTGGCCTTCCAATTTCGTGAAAAAAGGGGCAAGGGTGCAGCCATGACCGATGCAGAATTTGCCCTTACGTTGCTGGCAGGCGGTGGCAAAGGATTCATCTTTTACGGCTTCTAAAAGGCTCTTAAAAGTAATCTCCTCAGCCTCTTTGGCCAGGCTGTATCCACCCATGATGCCGGCAGTGCTATTGATCAAATCTGCCGCTTTCAGCAGCGAGAGCAGATACTCGACATACTTTTTGGGCAGACGCTGCGCTTCACAGATTTTCTGTGCTGAGACCTGGCCTTGGTGGGCAATCTCGATCAGAGCCCGCAAAGCGTATTCGGTTTTTGTGTTAACAGCCATTTTGAACTCCTTGCATTTTTATCGAAGCTGGTCTGCGTTCTCTGGGTTCCGCTGTAGCTGCCGGCTGAGGCAAGTCTTAGCTATCTGAGAATTTAGTGTTTTCAGACCAAGTTCTTAATACATACTAATTCACTATGCCTTTCTGTCAAGTAGGATTTTGGATAGCCCTCTCATCTTGTGAGCTGCAGTAGCCCTTCTGCATAGATTGTGGTAAATATGGCATGCAGATAAGAGAATTTTATTCAACTATTTTCACGACATCTCCGGGACATCAAAGGGGCTAAGCTGGGTAGAAGCTTAGCTCAGCCTGCAGCTCTGCTTTTTTGATGGCAAAAAAGATTATCCCGGATCAAAAGCGGCTACAAAGCTGATGCTTACCACGTTTCTCAGGCAAAACCCTCATTTTGACTTGACAATAAAGTGGCAAAGCAGATTCTGTCCTTAATTATCATATAGGAGTACTGATGTTCTATATTGCGATCCCCTTTGCTGAGTGTATGCGGAGTAGGGCTCATGCCTGCCAGGATTCTTCACAGAGTAAGCTCATCCCAATCGGGGAAAATAGTAGCCAAAATAAAGGCTGGATTAAGGGGCAAAGCTAAGCCATGCTTGAAATACTGCTACCGATCAAAGACCTTTTTACACAGCATGTGATTTTCAGCGTGTCCTTGTTGCTCCTGGTGGGTTATCTGATGGGGCACCTGGCAGAAAGGATCAAGCTGCCTGCCATTACCGGCTATATCGTGGCTGGAATTTTGCTGGGGTATAACGTTTTGAACTTGATTCATATCGATAATATGGATATGCTCTATGTGCTTTCCGAGGTCACCCTGTCTTTTATTGCGGTGATTATCGGGGGTGAATTCTCTTTTGCAAAGCTCAAGCTCTATGGGAAAAACATCGTGATTCTCACCCTGGCTCAGATGCTGCTTACCTTCTTTTTGGTATCTTTTGGTATGCTTTTGGTGGGGCTTCCCATTTACATCGCTTTTGTCTTGGGAGCGATCTCCGCGGCCACAGCTCCAGCGGCCACGGTGGTGATAGTGGAAAAGCTCAAGGCAAAAGGCAAATTTGTGGATTATCTTTATGGCATAGTGGCCTTGGATGATGCTGGCACGGTGATTATCTTTTCCATTGCTTTTGCGATTTCCGCCACCTTGATGGGTGCAGCGGAAGTGTCAATTTCCAATACCGTGTTGCATGCCTTCAAAGAGGTGGGATTCTCCTTGGTCATAGGAGTTCTCGGCGGTCTGGCTACACACTATGCCACCATCAAAAAGCGCAATATGAACGAAGTCAAGATTTTGGCTTTGGGCTTTGTGTTCCTGAGCACCTCGATCTCGATCGGTCTGGGACTTTCTCCGCTGATCGCGAATATGGCCTTGGGCATGGTGCTGGTGAATATGAGCAAAAAGAACGTGCGCATCCTGTTTTCTTTTGAACCCCTTACCGCTCCTTTATATGCGATCTTCTTTGCCATTGCAGGAGTAGAGCTTAGATTGGAGGTCTTTGCTGATACCACCGTAATTTTGGCCGGATTTACCTTCATCATCATGCGTGCAATCGGTAAATATAGCGGCGTCTATCTGGCGGCCTGGGGCATTGGGATGGATAAGAAAATCAGGAATTATCTGGGGATGAGCCTGCTGCCCCAAGCCGGTGTGGCCATCGGTTTGGTGCTCTTTGTGCAAGCTTCGCCGGTGCTGGCAAACGTCTCTCCTGCCGTGCAAGATGAAATCTCCAAAATGATAAACATCGTGCTGATGTCTGTATTTTTCAATGAAATAATCGGCCCGCCCCTGTCCAAAATCGCCATTGTCAAAAACCTGAATAGGAGATGAAATGCTTTTATCTGAAGTAATTAAACTGGAATCCTGTAGTATAGAATTTGGGGCCGAAGATAAAGATGACGCCCTGCACAAGCTCGCAGCCTTATTCAAAAGAAGCAGAAAATTTGAAGAGATCAGTGAAGGCGAGATTTACAAAGCCCTCAAAGATAGAGAAGCACTGGGCAGCACCGGATTTGCCCGAGGTATCGCTATGCCGCATTGTGGCTTGGATCGGCTGGACAGCTTTGCCATTAGCCTGGCGGTCTGCAAAAAAGGCGTTGATTTTGACTCCATGGACCGGCGAAAAACCAAGGTCTTTGTCTGCATTGTGGGGCCTAAAAATGCCTCCAAGCAGCACCTCCAACTGCTGGCTTCCTGCTCTCATATTCTCAAACAACCGGGGGTGGTGGACGATCTTTTGCAAGCCACTTCCCGGATAAATCTCTTTGAGGAATTCCTCGAACACGCAGATAATGGCTCCGGAAGAGTAGATGTGAAAGGCAAGGAAAAGCTGCTCTTGCTCTTTGTGAAAGATGAACACATCCTGCAAGACATCACCGAAGTCTTTGTGGAGTATGGCATTCAGCGTTCCACCATCATCAATACCACGGAAATGGAAAACCTCATCTCTACAACGCCTCTTTTTATGGGATTCTTCAATTTCACCGGCGATAAAAGCCCCACTGGCAAGATCGTGCTGGCAAAAATAGTGGAAGATCACATCGATGCCATCATCAACGGCCTGGAAGATATCTTTGGCGATCTGAATGCTTTCTCTGATCTGGATGCTATGGTCCTGGATGTCTTTTACGCCAAGGGCTTTTAGCCTCCGTAGCACAGTCTTCAGACGGTGCGGAGGGGCTGCTGGATTGCAGAGGTCTCGTCTGCAGAGCAGGGGACCTGCTCGTTTTTTGGCAAGGCCTGCTTCACCAGGCATTCCCCCATTTTTATGGGGGCAGTACTTAGTGCTGTAGTTTATTGAATAGTCACACGGATTTAGCGGATTTAGCGGATCAACACGGATCAGAAACTAAGAATATAAGCTCGAAAACAATTGTCGAAGCAACAAGTGGATTATCTCAGACTTGTCTGAAATAATCCGTGTCAATCCGTTTAATCCACCCCATCCGTGTGACCATTAATTTTTTGGGGGTATGCCTGCTGCTTCACTTTATTTCAAGCCTGTTTACCTTTTTATCAAAGCCTGTGGCTTTGTTCGACACGAGACAAACCAAATCCAGCACTAGCTCCGGCTAAATCCACTGCCAAGCGCTGCCATCAGTGGAAAGCCTGGCAACGTAGGTGTCGTAAACTCCAATACTGTTTATAGTCGTATCGCCATAAGTAGCTGAATCGTAGAAATTTCCTGTAATGTAGCAATTCCCTGCACTATCAACCCAATACCGCTTGCACGGTCGATATTGCTTCCTCAGGCTCTATTTTTGTCAAGGAAAAGTCTGTTATACATTCCTTCTTCATTGCCGAGACTGTTCAATTCCTCTCCCCAAGTCACGCTACTTTCTTATGCACTTTAAGCTGAATAAGTGGCCAAAGCCTATTCCAATCCGTATTATCCAGGCCTAATACCTGCAAAGCGAGAACAAGGCGCTATTTTAGACAAGTCCTGAATATGAATGATGATGATAGAACACAGATCGGGCGGATCGAGAGGATTTGTTGGATTAAAAAGGTAGGGGTTTTGGGCGAAAACCCAAGTCCTGCATATGAATGATGATGATAGAACACAGATCGGGCGGATCGTGTGAGTCTTGGAGTTCAAAGTGCCTAAGATAACTATCTATTTACCATAAACTTAGCGGCACTTTGGACTTCAAGCGGCAGTGGGAAACCTTGCCGAGGGCTGTTGAAGTCCATTCCGGCCTGTTATTAACGCTAACACTGAAATAATCGAAGCCGGATTGAACTCCAAGGCCTTTCATGGTTCGTAGCGAAAATGTGTTTTCAGTCAAGTTAGTTTGCAAGAGAGTCTTTTTCATCCTGCGGATAAACCAGCATTCTTGGGTTCTCCTTACTCATTTGAGCCACTTGATCATATCTTTATCTACCCTTAATCAAGCGTTAACTCTTAACGCTTGATTAAGGGTAGATAAAGATGTGATCGACGCCTTGGAGAGAGGGAGAAGGGATCAAACTATATCGGATTTGCTATCTAACTATCTAACTCGACTGTATTGCCGCTTGAAGTCCAAAGTGCCGCTAAGTTTATGGTAAATAGATAGTTATCTTAGGCACTTTGAACTCCAAGACTCACAGCTTTCATGTAAACGACACAGGAACATTCACTGTTTTGCATGATAAGCTATCCAAAGGCGCCATGTCAATTCTGAGGAATGGATTGCAGGAAGGGTGCTTCGCCCACTTTTTAGACTAGAGAATCAGCTAAGTTATTGGAGATAATGCAAAACTTGTTGAACAGTCTCTCATTGCCGTGCTTGCCTGAGCTGCAGATAAATCTTTTGCAATAAAGATTTCACTTGACGGCAAACACAAGTGCTATGTTATTGTAAGAAGGTTACAAGAGTGTAGCACGGGGAGAGAATTATGACAGCAAGTATATACCATGAAAGTTCCAGGATCATCACAGAACATGTTACCGAGCTTGCTCAGAAGGTATTTGACCTTCAGATGCAGCAGAATCCGGAAATGATGAAGGGCTATACTCCTTATCAGAAACAGAAGTGTCTGCGGGATGAAAGCCACAACCTTTATTACCTGGCTGAAGCTTTAAGCCTTGATTCTGTCAAACTATGGACAAATTATCTGAGCTGGCTGAAGACCTTACTGGTCTCTCTGGGAGTCAAAAATCAACAAACTGCAGAGCACTTTCAGATTATGCTCCAAGTATTGGAAGCCAATCTTCCCCTCTCGGAATTACCCAAAGTGCGCGAAATGATCGGGATTGCGGTCACATACTTTCAGGATGAAGACACCCAAGAGTATCATGGCTTGGATCCGCAAAACCCCAGATATGATCAAGCCCGCAACTATCAAAACATGTTGCTCTCAGCCCAGAAAAGGAAAGCTGCCGATTACATCCTGTCCATGGCTACCGGTACTCAGGAAATCCGGGAGATATATTTGAATATCCTGCAACCCGTGCAACGGGATATCGGCTTGCTCTGGCATACCAACAAGATCTCTGTGGCTCAAGAACACTATTGCACCGGGGTCACGCAGATGGTGATCTCGCTGCTGTATCCCAAACTCTTTGATGCCGGCCCCAAGGACTACCGCATGATCTCTGCCTGTGTGAGCGGTGAACTACATGAGATCGGACTCAGAATGGTAACTGATATAATGGAAATAGACGGTTGGAATACCACTTTTTTGGGTGCCAATATGCCCGATGAAGGCATCCTGGAGACCATCCTCGAAAAAAAGGCTGACCTGTTGGCGATCTCGGTAACCTTCCCCCTGAATCTGCACAAAGCAGAAAGCTTGATCAACCTGATCAAATCTGATGCGCTCGCTTCCAAAACCAAAATCATGGTGGGAGGATATCCTTTCCTTGCCGATGATAGTTTGTGGCAAAAGATCGGTGCCGATGCCTACGCTGCCGATGCTTCATTAGCCAATTCTGTAGCCCGTAATCTAATCCAAAGACCAGCATGAAACACTCTTCCATCGTAATCACCGGCACTGAAGTGCAAAAGCTGAAAGAGCTTATCCTGGATGGATTGGAGAAAGCTGGCTTGCAGATTGGCGAGGATTACACTATCCACCTCGAAGAAACAGACCCCCAAGAGCAATTGGAGATTCCCAAAGAGATTAGTAGTTACTACTTCAACGAAATGTCTCAGCTCAATAACGACCTCACCAATATGCAGCGGGAGCTGGCCAAAGCGAATGCCGGACTGAATAAACTGGTGGAAATCCGTAACCGTTTTGTGGGTATGGCAGCACACGACCTTCGTAATCCCATTGGCATTATCAGAAGTTTTAGTGAATATCTCATCGCAGAATTCAAAACCAGTACGAATACCGACACTCTGGAAGTCGCAAAGATCATACATTCCACCGCGATCTTCATGCAACGCCTGGTGGATGGCATTTTGGATGTTTCCTCCATGCAAAGCGGCACCGTGGTACTCAATACTCAAAAAGTAGATTTAAATCAACTATTTGAAGAAATCGTGAACGTAAATAAGATCCTGGCCAAAGCGCATGAAATCAAGATTCTGTATCTGGGATTGGATGCCCCGGTATTAGCTGAGATCGATCACGTTAAAATCCGCCAAGTGATAAATAATCTGATCAACAACTCGGTCAAATACAGTCCCGATGGCAGCACCATCACCTGCAGGTCCATTCTGCATGATGCTTGCTTCCATTTCTATGTGCAGGATGAAGGCCCCGGAATAGCCAAAGAAGATCAGAGTGTGATCTTTGAGCCTTTCAAACGTCTGTCCAACAATGAAGGTCGGCAAAAATCCGTGGGTTTGGGGCTCTCTATCGCCAAAAACATCATTAGCGCCCATGGCGGCGATATCTGGGTGGAAAGTGAAGCGGGACACGGCGCAAAATTCTGTTTTAGTCTGCCCATAAATATCAAATCCGATTGAGCAGCGAAGCTGGTTTCGAGAGCGAGCTCTGCTTGCTGTGATGATAGGAATTTGCCCCCCTATCTTCAATACTGTAGCATATTTACTCGATTTGAAAGTGACCAAAGTAAATTAAGCCCGATCAAACGACCGGGCTTAATTGTTTGGTAATTAACGGTAAAGCGGCACTGCACGCACCGTCTGAAGACAGCGTTACGGCCGGATAAATCCAGCGTTACGAATATTTTGAGGTCAGATCCTCCATCCCAGGCAGGCCAATAACCTTGAATTGATCCACCCTGACGGTGCTATCCTCGCCAAATTCAATCTGATCCCGATAGCTGATAAATTCTTCATTATGGGTTTTGATATGACTGAGCAGCTCTGGGTGCACTATAATGCGCAGGTGTTTGTTTTTGATAAAGTATTCACTGCGCACCAGCCAGCGGTAAATCCGCATGATCACGGCGTCTTTGCTCACGATGCGGCCGCTGCCATTGCAGAAGGGGCAGGGCTCGGAAAAGTTTGCCATGATGGTGGCGCGCATGCGTTTGCGGGTAACTTCCACCATACCCAGATCGGTGAAGGGATAGACTTTGTTTTTGGCGCGGTCTCGTTTGAGCCCTTTGCGCAGGATGTCCAGAACTTCGGCTTTGGCTTTGTCGTCGGACATATCTATGAAGTCGATCACGATCACCCCGGAGAGATCCCGCAGACGAATCTGACGGGCAGATTCCGCGGCTGCTTCGAGATTGGTCTTGAGCACAGTTTCTTCGTAATGGCTTTTGCCGGTGAAGCTTCCGGTATTGATATCAATGGCCACCAGGGCCTCGGTCTGTTCGATCTTGATATTGCCTCCAGAGGGCAAATAGATGCGGGAGTGGAAGATGGTCTCGATCTTTTTCTCGATAGACCAGGCATCAAAGATGGGGGAAGCTTCTTTGTACAGCTCCACCGAGGGAATCAAATCTGTGGAGATGTCTTCCAATTGGCCGATTATGCTTTTGTAAAAGTCTTTATCGTCTATCACCAGGCGGTCCACATATTCGTTGAAGAGATCGCGGATGAGGTAGTTTTCCAGAGCGTTTTCTTCAAAGACGCAGATGGGCGCTTTGGCGTAGAGCAACTGTTTTTCGATCAAGCGCCAGGTCTTGGCCAGAGCCTTGTATTCGTTGCGGATATCGTCTTCATCGGCACCCTCGGATTCTGTGCGCACGATGAGCCCGTAGGCGGGATCTTTTACTTCTGTGAGGATATTACGGATGCGGCCTCGTTCGTTCTGGTTATAGATCTTGCGGGAGATGGCGATCTTGTTTTTATTGGGGAAGAGCACCAGGTATTTGCCGGGAACGGAGATTTGTCCGGTGAGGCGGGCACCTTTGGAGCCGATGGGCCCTTTGTGCACCTGCACCACGATTTCCTGGCCTGGTTTGAGCAATTTGCCGATCTGTGAGCTATCCGAAGGATTCACCCGTTTGCGGGGTTTGGCGTCCTCATAGATATCCAAAAAGTCCAGCACGATATCGCTATAATGCAAAAAGGCAGTGCGTTCCAGCCCTATTTCTATAAAGGCTGCGCCCATGCCGGGAAGCACGTCTTTCACGGTTCCCTTGTAGATGTTCCCCACAGGATTTTGGTGGTCTTTGCGCTCTACAAAGAGCTCGACCAGCCGGTTATCCTCCAGGATGGCCACCCGCTTTTCCAAGGGGTGCACGTTGACTATGATTTCTGTATTTACTGTGGTTTTGCGCATATCAATCTACCACTACCGGCATCAGGTATTGCCATTTGTAAGGCTCAATCATTTCAAGCTGTTCGGTGATCTGTTTGTCGATATTCCACCACTGCGTTTTGAAGAGGCTGGAGATCTGCATATTGAAGAAATCGGCATCTTTCATGGCTTCAAAAAAGCTGAGTTTGTGGGGGAAGTTTTCCACCCTGTAATCTGTGATCCCGGCCTTCTCGGCGGCTGTGGCGATGGCAAAATCCAGCGAGCCAATTTCATCCACCAAGCCCAGAGCCAGAGCGTCTTCTGCGCTAAAGATCCTGCCTTCGGCAATGCTGTTGATCTTATCCGGGCTGATCTTGCGGGCGTTCATCACGCGGGCTTTAAATTCGTTGTAAGTTCCTTCGGAATTGCGTTTTAGCGAGCTCAGCAGTTCGGCAGAATAGGGCTCCAGAGGGTTGATCGCACCGGCAAATTTGCCAAACTTGATGGTCTGTGATCTCAGGCCCAGCTTGCGTCCCAAGCCCGTGGCCTCTGGCAGCATCATGATCACGCCGATTGATCCGGTCAAACAGCCGGAATCAGCAATGATCTGGTCGCTGGCGCAGGAGATGTAATATCCTCCCGAGGCGGCTACTCCACCCATCGAGACTACCAGCGGTTTGCTGCTTTTCAGCTTGAGCAATTCCTGATAGATCAGTTCACTCTCCAGAGCGCTGCCGCCGGGGCTATCTATGCGGAGCACCACGGCTTTCACGTCTTTGTCGTCCTGAATCTCCTGCACTATTTTTTGCACTTTGTCATAGCTGATCTGGGCTTGATTGAAAGATCCGGAAGAGGGCATGATCTGCCCGCCAAGATACATCACCGCAACCTTCTGCCCACGGGGAGCTTGTGTGCGCGGCGCATAAGAGCTGATGTTTATGATCTTTTGCGGGTCAATCAGGCGTTCGGCAAACATTTGGCTGCGGGCTGTGCTGTGATCGATGAGGCGCATTTCCAGGGCCTCACCAGCATGTAAGATGAAGTTCTCGCGGGTGTCATACACTGCTTTCACATCATCCAGGGTGAGTTTACGCCGCTCTGCCAGGCCCGCCAAAATCAGATTATAGCGGTCTGAAAGCATCTCTTCGATATTGCGCCGGGTGCCTTCAGAGAGCGAGGTCTGGCTGTAAGGCTCGCCTGCTCCTTTGAATTCTCCGGCTTGAATGATGTGCATCTTGACTCCCAGCTTGTCAAACATCTCTTTGTAAAACATGATATTGGCAGAAGTGCCGCTGAGCATCAATCCTGCAGAGGCAGAGGGTTCCATATAGATTTCATCGGCAAAACTGGCCAAGAGATAATCTGAATTCCCCATCATGTCCCCAAAGGCGATCACGGGCTTGCCGCTGCCTTTGAATTCCTGGATAGCCAATCCCAGCTCATGCAGCGTGGCCAGAGAGATCTGAGCTCCCAGGGGCTGGATCAAAAGTCCGCTGATGCGGCTGTCGTCCTTGGCTTTAAGGATCTTGGCACAGAGGTTTTGCATACTGTTTGTGCCTCCTTTGCCAAAGAGATTCAGCGGCAGCACTTCGTTGTATTCTGGAATATAAGCGCTGGGATTAAGGTTTAGCCAACTATCTGCACTGATCACAGTGGAAGCGGGCGCATTAAAGGCAAATTTACTCATCTGCCGGCCGGACCAATATGACAGCCCCACCAGTATAATGAATACAATAGCTACGATTAAAATGATTTTCTTGGTGCTCATAAGAGCCTCCTTTGTAAAATATATAACGCGTAAAAGTCTTTGTGAAAGCAGGATTTATGCTGCTTTGATAATAGGTATAGGGGGAAAAGTGATAGCCCTGAACCTGAATAGAAAAATGGCGGAGATGTAGGGATTCGAACCCTAGGAACGCTCACACGTTCACACGATTTCCAATCGTGCTCCTTCAGCCAGCTCGGACACATCTCCTGAGACGCAAAGGTCAATCTTTCTACAGGGCGCATTTTGTCAAACATTTTAGTGTCTAAAGTGCCGGAATCCGGTAAAAACCATGGTCATGTCCAGTTCATCACAGGCCTGAATGCACTCGGCATCGCCTTTGGAGCCACCGGGTTGGATCACGGCTTTGATACCGGCTTGATACAGTTCATCGATGCTGTCCCGATAGGGGAAAAAGCCATCTGAAGCGCAGACAGCCTTCTTCAGGTCATGCTTGTACTTTCCTGCTTTCCAGATCGCGATCGAGGTGCTATCGATCCTGCTGGTCTGGCCGATGCCCATGCCTACTATCTGATTCGGGTAGGCCAGAGCGATGGCGTTTGATTTCAGCATAGATACCGCTTTCCAGCCGTAGAGCATGGCGGCAAATTCTTCTTTGGAGGGTTGTTTGTGGGTCACGACCTGCCAATTGGCGATATCTTCGTCCACATTGTCCCACTCCTGAGCCAGATAGCCCCAAAACATGGTTTTTATCTCCAGAGGATTGGAAGCTTTGCTCAAAAAACTCGGTTTATAAGTGATCAGGCGGCGGCTCTTCTTCTTGCGCAGGATGTCCAAAACTCCATCTTCATAGTCTGGAGCAATGATGATCTCGGTAAAGATGCGGTTAATCATCACAGCAGTCTTCAAATCCAGCTTGCGGTTTACCACCACGATGCCCCCAAAGGGTGCCATGGTATCTGTGGCAAAAGCTCTGCGGTAGGCTTCCCAGAGATTCTCTGCGCTGCCTATCCCGCAGGGGTTGCAGTGTTTGATGATGATCACGGTGGGTTCGCTGTAGAGTCGGATGGCCCTTATCGAGGAATCGATATCCATGATGTTATTGAAAGAGAGCTCCTTGCCATGCAGGATGTTCCAGCCCTCGGGGCGATTGGTATAAAAAGCGGCTTTTTGATGGGGGTTTTCACCATAACGCAGAGTCTTTTCCAGATTTGCCGTGATATCAATGAAGAGAGGCATCTGGGTCTCGGGCAGGCTCTCACAACGGAAATCTTCCAGATAATCTGCGATGACGGCATCGTAGTTACAGACCAGAGCAAAAGCTTTATGAGCCAGATAGCTACTCCAGCTTTCGGGAAGCACGCTATCTTGTTTGAGGTGTTCCAGGGTGGGCAGATAGTCCCGCGGATCGGTCAAAACCGTGACATTGCGGTAGTTCTTGGCTGCAGCGCGGATCAGGCAGGGCCCGCCGATATCGATGTTTTCGATGATCTCTTCGTGGCTGCTGCCTTCTTTCATGCGCACCTGGGCAAAGGGATACAGATTTACCACCACGATATCGATCTGGTCTATCTCATGTTCTTGCAGGCAGGAAAGATGGGAATCCTTGCTGCGGTCTGCCAAAATCCCACCGTGAATCTTGGGATGCAGAGTCTTCACCCGCCCTCCCAGAATCTCCGGAAAACCGGTATAATCACTTACCTCTACGAGGCTGGAGCAAAACTGGCGCAAGTGCTTGGCAGTATTTGCTGTAGAGAGTATGGTGTAGCCGAGATTCTCCAGCTCCATAGCCAGAGTCTCGATCCCTGATTTGTCAGATACACTGATCAAGGCGAATTTTTTCATTGCTTGTCCTCGTCGATCTCGATTTGATCGACTAAATCCTTTATATCATTTTTACTAATAAACTTTTCGAGGCGTTGATTCAGCTTGCTGTCGCTGTACATTTCCAGGGTAAGGCGCACCACTTTCTGAGGCTGCGTTTGGATCACTTCTTCTCTGATTCCTTTGTCGATCACGCTTACCAGGACTATGCCAGCCAGGATGATGATCCAATTTACATAGATCCAAAACAGGAAGATCGGCAGTGCGGCGATCACGCCATACACGGCCTGAAAACTGGTGAGATTGTAGATGTAATAGTCAAAGCCACTTTTCACCAGAACCCAGATCACTGTAGTCCAGAAGGCACCCTTGATGAGGCTCTTGCGCTTTACTTTGATAGATGGCATCAGCATATACAAGAAGAAAAGAGCCAAAAACTGCAGTATGAAAGGCACGATATACATCAGCCAGGTGAAGATTCTCAGCTTCAGCAGACGCGAGATGATCGGCAGCGAGCTACTGGAAAAGAGCAGCACCAGGATCAAGAGCCCAAAGACGATCGTGCCAAAGAACTTCACAAATTGTGATAAAATATCCTTGCGCTCCGGCGCATGGGTGATCAGGATGTGGTCAAAAGTATTACGGATATTCTCAAACAGGGCATAAGATGAGACCAGCAGGATGATGAAGACCATGATATTCAGGCTCATCCTGCGAGAGATCATCTCATTGATCATCCCCATCACGGCATCAGCCGAGCCGGGAATGAAGTTTTCCGCCACCACCGCCCCGATCTTTTCCTTGAGGTTCAAAAAGGGCAAATCCGGTGCCAGCATCACGATGAAGGTGAGGAAGGGGATAAAGCCCAAAATGGTGACATAAGCCAGGCTACCAGCCGAACGCGGCACGCGCTCTTTGATCACCCGACCAATCCAGAGTTTCATGAATTCATAGGCCTTGTTGAAGATAGCTTTTCGGCGTTTCGGGATGCGAAGATGCAACCAGATTTTGTAAAAATAGAGCGTAATGTCCCTGATGAGAGGACTTTTATCTTTTCTGATCTTAGCAGAGAGAGTTGTTTTTCTTTTTCCCATGTCATTCATCCCTTAGAGCCATCACCGGATCGAGGTTACTGGCTTTCACTGCAGGAGCGATGCCAAAGATCAGCCCCACACCCACCGAAACTAAAAGTGAGACCAGGATCATCTGCGGCCCGGCCAGCATAGGCATGCCCAGATATCCACTTACCAGATCCAGGATCAAATAGCCCAGGATAATGCCAAATACACCGCCCAGACCGGTGATCAAAACGGTTTGCACCATAAATTGCACAAAGATATCCGTGCGGCGCGCACCAATAGCCAGACGCACTCCGATCTCCCGGGTGCGTTCTTTGATGGAGGCCAGCATGATATTCATGATCACGATCCCGCCCACCAGCAGGGAGATCATGCCGATCATGATAAAGATCATGCTAAAGATTTTACTGTTTTGTTGCATTTGCTGGATGGTCTCTTGAGCAGATGATACCCTGAATACAGCTTTCCCTTTTTTGATGTGCAAGAGGATTAGCTTTAGCTTTTCTTGCAGCATCAGGGCATCTTCCGGGCTTTTGGCCAGGATCTGGACGGACTGGATGAGGCTGCTGGCCTCGATCTTGTTCATCATCGTGGAGATCGGCACAAAGGACTGGCGGTTCATATATTCCAAGGCATTTCCACCAAAGCTTCCGCCTCCGGGACTCTCCCAAATCTTTTCTTGCATAATGCCTATCACGGTGAGCATCTGATCTGAGAGCATCACACTCTGCCCCAGGGGGTCTTCTGTCTTGAAGAGCTCCTTTGCCACTGTGGCACCCAGGACGATAACGTTGGAATTTTCCCGCACTTCGATGTCACTAAAGAATCTACCCTTTCCTGGATACCAGCTTTCCATTCTCTGATGCCCTGGGAGCACGCCCAGCACCTGGCCGCTATAGCTGAAACCCTTGTATTGCAAAGAAGCGCCCCAGGAATTGATAACGGGGCCTACAGCCAGCGCCTCTGGAATCTGCCCGCGCACCTGATTCAGCTCTGCCAAAGTGAGGCTGGCATATCCACCCCCCCGAAAATCGTAATCCCAATTGCGCTCTATTTCCACTTTATTCGTGCCGCCCCGCTCCTGCATCCAGGCCATTGTGGATTTATTCATGCCGGCGATGATGGCCAGGACCACCATAATGCACATCACGCCCAGGACTATACCAAATATGGTGATCAGGCTGCGCACCTTGCGCATCAGAATGTCGTTCACCCCGATCTGCAGGGATTCAGTTAGCGAGATCGCCATTGTGGATCATTCCATCACGGATTTCGATGATGCGATCGGCCCGTTCTGCCACAGCGCGATCGTGAGTTACCATGATCACCGTGTTACCAGCTTTGTGCAGCTTATTAAAGATTTCCAGGATGTCGCCACCGGCTCCAGAATCCAGATTGCCGGTAGGCTCATCCGCCAAAAGAATGGAGGGATCATTCACTATCGCCCGGGCGATGGCCACCCGCTGCCTCTGACCTCCAGAAAGCTCATTGGGCTTGTGCTTGAGGCGGTCCGAGAGCCCCACGCTATCCAAAATCTGGCTGGCTTTTTCCCCGCGTTTACGCGCAGACAGTCCGGAATACATCAGCGGCAGTTCCACGTTTTTGAGCACGTTGAGATGCGGCAGCAGGTTAAAGGACTGAAAAACAAAGCCAATTTTGCGATTGCGGATGCCCGCCAGAGCTGATTTTGGCAGTTTGCTTACCAGATCGCCATCCAGATAATACTCCCCTGCACTGGGGCTATCCAGACAGCCAATGATGTGCATTAGCGTGCTTTTACCCGATCCGGAAGGGCCCATAATGGCCACAAATTCACCGTTTATAATGCTGAGCTCTATTCCCGCCAAAGCGCGAACCTTGACTTTACCCAGCAGGTAATCCTTGATCAGGGACTGTGTTTTGATAATTTCCATCTTGCTATACTATTCCACCTATATATGCCATAAGTTCAGCTATGCCAAAGATGTCAACAAAAAACTATGCTGAAGCGGTTTCCTCTCTATAGAATTGTGGAAATATATCGAAGATTTCAGCCGAAAATGCTCTGTCCTGCACCCCTTTTGACTCGTAAATTCTGCTGATCATAGCTGAAATTATGCAAAGTAAAGAGATTTGGCTGCACTGAGGATTATATTTACAGAATGTTTGGCAGGATCACATTCCATTGGTTTAGCGTAGAGTTTGAGCTTGAGATGGGCTTTGCTTTGGAGCAAAAAGAAAGCTTTTCCAAAAAAGTCCTTGACAGGTATGAGGATATAAAAATACAATGTATTAGGATCGTTTGACCTTAGATAGATTGATAATAATTTAAATCGTTAAATATACTTAAAAAATGTG
>Ga0265295_1002182_pt1 | contig 32036 bp, 52 predicted proteins | sample Munlansysbiofilm_FD_192503 | JGI IMG/M metagenome (GOLD analysis project Ga0265295, IMG submission 192503) | Leachate microbial communities from a municipal landfill in Southern Ontario, Canada - Methane capture system biofilm | ecosystem: Engineered > Solid waste > Landfill > Unclassified ... | reverse complement strand
AGGAAACAAGCCGAGTAACTAAATCTCGCACGATTACTACCCAGCCGATTGATGAAATCATATTAGTTGGGACTAAAACTAAAGACCAAGAACAAGACGCACGACTAAACGCCATAGAACAATTCATCTCGGTTCTAAAAGGACTTTGGAACATAATTCACGATTACTTCGTGGGAAAGGGCAAACAATGAATAAAGATAAACCAATTGTAAAAGGCTTGAGGACATTCTTACAAGCTCTCATTCCAATGTTAGCTGTATTTACAGCAGTATTATCAACTCCACAGGTATCTGACTATGTGTCAGCTCTTCCATTCGTCGTACAAGTTGGTGGCTTATCGGCCATCATTGGCTTTGTTTCTTGGCTACAAAATGCCATAGAGGACTGGTTAAAGTAATGAAAGAACTAGTGGTGATAATGTTTATCATCACTGTAATATATACTATTTCTTGTTTAGAAAAGTATAAATAAGGGAGTTATTATGGAAAGAAGTGAACAGTTAATCGCTGGACAAGGTAACTTATTAAAAGAATTACACGAGTTAGGTGCAGATGTCAATTATAGAGCCATTGAAGAGATGATGGCGGAAGAACGTCAAAGGTTATTTGAAAGGCTAAAAGCAGAACGAGAATTAGGATCGGTAGCTATTGAGGCGATAGAGGACTAATGGAACGACTGGCATACCCAACAAGACAAGGTGTGCCAGTCTCTACTTTAGAGCTATTCTCTTTTGAGGATAGTATTCTTAATTTAGAGGCGAATAGAAATTGGAACTTACATCACGAGTGCTGGACTAGAAAAATGTTTGGCAGATGTGCTTTGTATCTATGTTTCAGACAGATTGAAACACACCAACAATTCACGCCAGTAGACATTCACGATAATATTCATAGAGAATATGAGCCACCTAAAATGCCAACACCATTACAGGCTATCACAGAGATTGAGAGAGCTAAAGACGCAGGCGAACAATTAAGAATAAGACAACCAGCTAAGAAGGTAGGCAAATATACTTTAGAACATATAGATGATGAGGTGTTTAAAAAATGCAAAGCGAGCTATGACTCGTTAAAAAGGGAGGGTAGATGATAAACAAAAATATTGAAACTACAGTAGTATTCGGTGATACGCATGGAATATATATTGATCGGAAAGCTTGGAGTATCTTACTTCAAGTAATATACGATATTAAGCCAGATCGAGTAATTATAAATGGTGACTTTTTAGACTGCTATTCTATCTCAACATTTGATAAAGACCCAGAGAGAGATTTCAATCTACAAGACGAGTATGAACAGGCTAATAAACTCTTAGACGAGTTACAACACATTCATAAGAAAGAGATAATATTCGTATTCGGCAATCACGAGGCTAGACAACTAAGAAACATCTGGAAGAATACACCGGAGTATGCTTGTATTCCAGAGCTAACAATTGAGGGTAAGCTTAACTTAGAAGAACGAGGTATTCAATTTGTGAAGCCAAAAGGTAAAGATGCTTATTACCAATTAGGTAAGATTAAGGTCGGACACTTCAACAAAGCGGCACAGCACTCAGCCTATACAGAGAAATGGCTAGTTGATAAATATGGGTGCTGTATAGTTCAAGGTCATTCACACAGGCTCGGAAAGCACTATAAGACAATGGATAGCGATACGATCGTTGGCGTAGGTAGTGGTTGTTTATGCGATCTTAATCCCGAATATGTATCAGACCCAAACTGGCAACAAGGGTTTGTTATAATAGACAAATTAAAGAATGATAAATGGTTTCAGATTCAAGATGTGCCAATTATAAACCACACGACATTATTTAAAGGAAAGTTATACTCGGCATGAAAATACTACTAATAATAACATCAGTATTGGTGTTAGCAGTAATAATAGGTAAGTTATTCTCAGGATTGGATGAATAGACTTTCTTTTATATAAAGGTTATAGTATTATAACTATATAGAAATAGTACATTTATATCATTAAATCCACCGCTCAAGTTTAGTTTAGAGGAGTTTAGTTATGAAAGATAAAACAAGAGAGATAGTGTTCAGTGATGGTTCTAAGGGTTTATCGGGCGATTGGCCTGTAGCTGTAGTATACAACGAATACCTAACCAACCTAGATGGTGAGAAAGTACCGCAACTCGTTGTAGATCCGATATTAGATTGGTCAGTAAAAGGTAATCTATACGGCAGAATAATGACGTTAGTAGAGGCTACAACTGATACAAACCGTCTAAAAGCTGTAAAAGATGTATTCAGTAAAGAGCTGGAGTCTTGGTATATGGACGTTAGTAATTCTGCCAGAGAATTAGCAAATAACTGTAATAGCAGTAACAACATATACACCAAGCATTAAAATAATATAATTTCTTGAGCGGTGGATTTAATGATATAATGAATGATGTTCAAAGCATTTCTAGTAAAAGATAAAGTCCTGCATAACTCTGGCGTGTGCAGGACTCTTTTAATCTATAGATACTAAATTAAGTTTACTATCAACAACGTAGCGTCTTTTATGTGGATTAGGATCACCGTATTTCTTCTGTAGTCGTTCTAGTGATACGGCCGATAGTTTATTGATTTCTTTAATCCGGTTGGCTCGGCTCTTCATACCTATGTGGCGTGTTGGTGAGAACTCTTTGCCTATACCCTCACCTTTTTTAAGTGTTGTCATTTCATAATCTCTTGTTTTAATAGCCAGCCAAATAATGACTTCGGTTTTTTACCCTGCCTAGCCATCGAACAGATTATACCAAACTTTTGCTCTCCTAGTTCTTTATAACACTTACAATACCATGCCGTCATATCATTAGGATATTCCAAGCAGAGCAAATCTCTACCTAGTTCTAAAACTCTAACCCTAATTTCTAAATTACTAAGTCTTTTTTCACAACTAGTTACTAGTTTTAAACTATTTACTAGTTCCTTTTTACTAGTTACTAGTTCTGAGATTGATTTTGTCATTTTACCCCCTATTTAAAGATATGTTTAATAGACCAAGTTATATACCCTTTTGATAACTTGTTATGATCGCACGTCTGCGTATTGTATAAGGTTACTGACTTTGTTATAATAATAGCAATTCAGTTGTGTAATCGAAGCAGTCTCGTAAGAGGCTGTTTTCTTTTACTCTTATTGGCTGATTACATATTTCAGTTGTGTAATCAGTTAATGGTTATTATACGCCTTAATTGTTTTATAATCAACTATAAAAAACAGCCCCATGTAGTGATAGCTGGGGCTGTTTGGGTATATAACCATAAATAGGAGGCTACTTACGGTTCATCACAAAGGTGCATACGGTCTAACTAACGGCTTATATAAAATCTTATGGCGTTCAAGTATCGTATAAGTAAATACTATTCCGATTATGTTTATTTGTCAATAAGAAATAGCCCCAGTTTGAAAGGATTGTATAGAACAAAGATTGTCTGGGGCTACTAATGTTATTATACCAAAAGGCTGTGGAAAACTCAATCGTATAACAGTTGATTAAATCATTAGCGTGTGATAAAATATATACATAATCAATGAAAGGATTACAAAATGGATGAAGAATTAAATACCAAAGAACTGGCTATATTGAAAAAGACAGTAGCAAAACAAAAACTAACTGAACTTACATATAAGCAGATACTAGACACTAAACCACCGAAATCAATCGTAAGACACCATCAGTATGGTAAGTTTGATTACCTACCTATAACAGCCGTAGAACGCCTCTTAGATGGTTTATTTGCTGGCTGGAGCGTAGAGATACTGCGAGAGGGTCACGTTATAAACGGATTCTATGTAATTGTAAGGCTAACAGCGCATATACCAAACTCTGATAAATCATTAGTATCAGACGGTATTGGATTCGCCGAGTTTCAAACGGTTAAGGGCGCAGCACCGACTGACTTCACTCAACTAATGCAAAGTGCAGGTGTATTGGCAATCCCTAAAGCAAAGACCGAGGCTATCAAGAACGCCGCAAAGTCATTCGGTAATTTATTTGGGCGCAATCTATTAAGGGACGACGATCAATCAGACGAAGAGCTACAAGTAGTTAGTACGGCTCGCTCAAAAATTGCCAACACATTAGGAGCAACCGATGAAAGCAATTAACCTATCTCCAAGTTTTCTTACTAAAGTATATGAAAAAGGCTACGACTACGCTGTGGGCGAAAAATTAGGGCTATTTCCAAAAAAGGATACGTCAGCTATGAGCGATGGGCGATTAATTCACTCTTTAATATCCGAGAGACTAGGTGGCGAAAAAGCAAAGATAGCCATTTCAACTTACGATAGTTTTAGAACAAAAGAGGCTAAGGATTGGCGAGATAAACAGCCGGATGATACTATTATCGTGACCGAAGAAAAGATTGCAAAGATAAACAAGATTGTTGATCGAGTAGTTAATCATCCAAGGATAAAGCCATTCCTAGAAGTTCCTTGCGCTACAGAATTGATAGTAGAAAAAAAGGCTAATGTACATAATGTTAAAGGTGTTTTAGATGTTGTATCAAGTGATAACGAAGCAACTAATATCATTGATTGGAAGTTTGTATCAAGCATTATATTTGATTCATTCGATAAAAAGGCTTTGTATATGCACTATGACTTACAGGCGGCAGTTTACGACTTCTTGAAAGATGCAACAAATGTGTACTTTGGGGTTATTGAGAACGAAGCACCGCACCGAATCAAACTATATCATTGCGATTCGACATTCTTAGAAAGCGGTGCAAATAAGTTTAATAAAGCATTTAAGGTACTAGACGAAGCAAAAGGTCGAGAACCAAACTTTGATATAAGTGATATTGGTGAGTTGATGAGCTGGGAAAATTATAATGGCTAGGGAATTACAAGAAACCGAACCAGAACTATTAATAACAGTTGATGAGATTATCGACTGGATTTATATATGGAAATACGGAGTTCATAAAAACGAGTTATGAAAAAAGTTGAATCAAAGAAACTAGATAAACTATGGGGCAAGGCAATTCACGAGAGAGATGTGATTTGCCAGGTGTGCGGCTCTAACACCACACCAAACGCCCATCACGTTATAGGTCGCAGGAATCATGCAGTCCGGTGGGACTTGGAAAATGGTATAGTTTTATGCTCAGGCTGTCATACCTTAAAAAGAGAATCGGCACATCAATCGCCACTATGGTTTGCTGAGTGGTTTATGGAGAACTACCCAGATCGTTATAACAACATAATGGCTAGACGATTACTTGTAATAAAACAACCCTATTCTTACTGGGCTGAAAAGTTATCCACATAATAGACACATATGCTAATGTTAGTATTGACATAACCATTAGCGTATGCTACAATGAGACTATCAATCAGAAAGGATTGAAGAACCAGCACAATAAGAACACTCCAGGGTAAATGAGTATCTAGCGAATAAGCCCATGCCGGTTCAGAACATTAACAAATTCGATGATCTACAAGAGCCAATACAACCTAGTCAGATGTGTAATCCATCTCAAAGCCCGAAACGTAAGGGTCAAATAGCGTCAAGTAGGCTCTCGCAGGTCATCGAGTGAACATTAACAATTAAGCGTAGTAGTGCTGGTAGTAACTGGCGGAATAAGTAGACGCTAGGGCGTTCCTTGTACAGGTTGTGCTGTTAAGTGAACACAGTCAGTCCATGCTATAGGGCTGTGGAATAGTATCAAGTAGCGGAGTACACCCTCTAACGCATGCTGGAGGACACCATAGAAAAAAGTACGAACCGAAAGGTTGTTGGTGATAATCGCAAAAGATACCGCTCGAGAAAGCAGAAGAATAGCCTCACCCCAAAGTACACGGATAAGGTGGGAAAAGGTCTCATGTAGAGTGTAAATCTCTACGTTGCTACTAGCACCATACGCTTAATAAATAAAAAGGAGTCAGCAATGGCAAAAAAAGAAAAAACAGTAAAAGCACCACGAACTATTAAAGTAAAAACACTCTTGATCGGAATAGTAGTAGTAATCCTAGCAGCATTATCTGGTCTAGGCGTAAACTACCTACGCAACCAATCATACGACGCTGGCTATAAAGCTGGTCAATCAAAGGCAAGCGAAACAGACGCAACCGTTATTACACGAGTTCGTGAAATCAAAAGCCTTATATCAGAGTTAAAATAACGCAGAAGGTCATAGCCGAGCCTTCTAGCACGTTAAAGGCTAAAAAGGTAGATAATACCACTCAGACAGTTAAAGTCGCACAGACAAGCTCTCAGCAAGCCAAACAGGATATATCAACCGAAGTTAAAGCACGAAACTTTATCTATATGAAAGAAAGCTCAATGCGATTAGATGCAATAAACTCTATCGGTTGTAAAGGACTTGGGCAAGATTGTAATGGACAACTTGAAAAGGATTGTCCGAACTGGAAGACAGACTATCAATGTCAAAATGCTTTCTTTGAGAGTTACGCAGTCCAAAGGTATGGTAGCTGGCTAAAAGCTTATGAGTTTTGGCTACAAAATAACTGGTGGTAGAGTTATCCCCAGGTTATAAAAAAAGTCTAAAAAACATATTGCTTTTAACATTAGCATTTGATACTATAATAATGTCAATAAACGAAAGGACACAATATGGACACAGACCAAATAATAGAACAATTCTTAGAACACGAAGGTATAACCTTTGAACTAAGAGCTGTAAATGATAGTGGGGAAGTTCTAATGAAGTTCAGCGATCACTATTCAGCAGAAAATCTATCAGGCGACGCTTGGAAGATTGACGAATATATTGAACAGTTAGCAACAGATAATTACGAGCATAAAGATGACGACTTAATAGATGCTCAAATACAAGAAAGGCTGGAAAGAGAATAATGCCAATCTTAACTGACGACAAAGACGAACGCAAAATGCAAATCAAAATGCGTAAGATAGAATTACAGATACAAGAATTAGATGACGAACTACTTATGTATATGATACAGCGAGCCGAATACGAACTTAATAGACGCTATGAAAAGCGATTGAAAGGAAAATATGGAAAATCTTGAACCACTTAATTGGATAGACCAAGCACTAACCGACCTAATCATATTCAAATATGAACATAGGTTTTGGATTAGTCAAGAACAAGTATGGAGAAAGTGGATAAGAACTAGTGAAAGGGGAATAAAATAATGGCAACTAATAATACGGGTATAGAGAATACTGGAAATCACAATTCAGGCGACTGGAACTCAGGCGACTGGAACTCAGGCGACTGGAACTCAGGCAACAGGAACTCAGGCTACGGGAACTCAGGCTACGGGAACTCAGGCAACAGGAACTCAGGCAACGGGAACTCAGGCAACAGGAACTCAGGCTACGGGAACTCAGGCAACGGGAACTCAGGCGACTGGAACTCAGGCAACGGGAACTCAGGCAACGGGAACTCAGGCAACGGGAACTCAGGCTACGGGAACTCAGGCTACGGGAACTCGACCGATAGAGAGAGTGGGATATTCTGTTCTACAGAGGGAACGGTTAGGTTATTCAATAAAGAAACCAATCTTAAATGGGACGACATAGACCACCCTGACTTTGATGAGTTTTATCTAACTAAGTGGATACCAGAGTCAGATATGACCGATGAAGAAAAGAAAGCCGACCCACAATTCTTTGTAAGGCAAGGTTATTTAAAAACCTACACTTGGGAAGAGGCTTGGGCTAACTACTGGAAAGACAGCGACGAAGAAGAACGCCAAAAGGTGCTAAACCTACCGAACTTCGACGCACAGATTTTCAAAGACATTACTGGTATAGACGTTGAGGTCAAAGAACAAACCATAAACATAGAGGGTGTAGATTACTCCATAGCTGAAATTAAAGAAAAGTTAGGTAAATAATTATGGAAAAGATAGAACTACTAATTAGGAAGAACGCCCTAAAAGATGTAGAAGTATGGTTATATCAACAGTATGCTGAGATTGATAAACAGCTTGAATACTTAGACGCTAAAGAAGACAAGATTAAAGAAGTGGCTGACGAAGTGCGAGGCGAACTATGACTAACCCTATAAGTGAAGATAAGAAACTACGTTATTATCACAAATCAACTATCAATAATAACGTTATTATAAAGGAGTAGTGTATGACCAACTCACAAACAAAAGGCGAATGGGTAAAGATTATGCCTAATTTGACTCCAAGCGATTTAATATCACCTAGAACAGCGATACGCCCCATGTATTATTGTCAGCAAGGTAGAGTGGTTACTATAATATTTGGCAATGATAGTTACAATATAGAAGTCGCAACTGACTTACCAAGTACCAACCTAAATAAGCAAACAAAGGAGAGCAAGTAATGAAAATACTTATTGCTTGTGAGGAAAGTCAAACTGTCTGTAAGGCGTTTCGTAAACTAGGACATGAAGCATATAGTTGTGATATTTTACCTTGTAGTGGTGGACACCCAGAGTGGCATATCCAGGGCGATGCGTTAGTAGAAGCATACTCAGGTAAATACGATATGATGATTGCTCACCCACCTTGCACTTATCTATCGGTAGTCGCAGCAAAACACCTATATGGTGGTGGCGTTCTAAATCAAGAACGATACCAAAAAGGCGTAGAAGCAGCCGAGTTTTTCACTAAACTATTAGAAGCACCAATACCAAGGATATGTGTTGAAAATCCAACTCAGTTTAAGATATTCGGGTTGCCTAAATACGACCAGATTATACACCCATATTATTTTGGTGAACCTTATCAAAAGCGAACTTGTCTTTGGTTAAAGGGATTACCGCAACTTGAGTGGGATAAATCTAAAGCAGTAAAACCACCACCACTATTCATATTAAAAGGTAAAAAAGGTTATGGTAAACCAATTAACTGGGTAGAAGGAATTAAAGGTATGTCGGCAGCAGAACGCCAAAAGGCAAGAAGCAAAACATTTCAAAGTATAGCAGACGCTATGGCAACACAATGGGGGCAGTTATGACCAACTCACAAACAATAGAAGAGCAAATTAAACAGTCAAAGTGGGTGTTTGAACTTGCGAAAGATTACGATGGTAGTTGTCCTTGTGCGAGTTTTAAACTCACAGATGATAAGGGAACTGTATTTGCCCATAGTAGGTGCTGGCGAGTATCAGATAACGCACAAGACCTGTATATCTGGGGTAATCATAAAAGAATTAAAACTGTCGCTAAGGCACTTAAAAAGGCACTTGACGATACGGAATGGTATAACCCATACACAATAATTTACGATGAGTATTGTTATGACCAACTCACAAACAAAGGAGAGCAAGAAATGAAAGACGATTTTGGTAATAAGTTTGGTGTATATTTTGATAAATGGATGGTATCGCATCAGCAATTTGGTTTCGGCATTGTATGGGAAAAAACTGAGAAATATATTCACTTTGACCTATTTAATTTTGAATTAGCAATCGGGATTACACGGAGATAGTTATGAACGAACAACTAGATGGTATATATCGGAATTATGAAAATCGAGTAAACACTTACGAGGCACTTTTCAAACTAGAACATCACGACAAAAGACGGTTAGATGTTGACCTATTACACGCCAAAGAAGTCAGAAATAAATCTCTACTCTCACTAATAAAGGAAGAAAAGAAAGAACTATTAGACGCACTTTACTCAATGTATAAGCAGTATTGTAATGATAAATGGGGTCATCAGTTTATGTCTGCTGGCGAAAAGGCATCTGAACTGTTAGAAAACGCAGGGTATATCGTGGTGGATAATATTGGTGCAGTCGTAAAAGACAATTATAACTATGGAGACAGCGAATGAGTAAACTACACGATTATATTGAACGAAAAATGTTCTGGGTAAAAACTGGCGTTAGAATGGAACTCGCAAATGGCGGTAAACCGATAGACGAGTTAGTTATACGATACAAAGACTTATTCTTTAATATAGATATTGACTGCGAAAGTGGCGAACCGACAGGTGGTTTTGGATGGACACAGGGAACACCAATCACGCATACACCCATTAGAGAGTTCTATACTGCTATTAAGGATAACGAGGTAATTGATGACCGTATTAAAGAGTTAAAGGAGAATCAATAAGATGGTGTATAAATTAAAAATAAAAATCTTAAAACGCTATATACGCTTAGTCGTTAAACCGTTCATTGACTCACAAAGAAGACTGATAAAGCGTAGGCAGGGCTTGTGGTCACACCTAGACTTAGAGGCTACATTCAGCGAGATAGGTCAAGACGAATATGTTAAAAAGATTAAAGACCGTATCAACCAACTTAAACAAGGAAATAAGTAAATGAGTGCAGAATAAAACGTAATTATTACAAATCAACTATCAATAATAACGTTATTATAAAGGAGCAATCTAATGACCAATAAACCTAACTCAGTAGGGGAAGAGATAGATAAAATAGTTGGAACATTTGTATCACTTAAATATGACGAAGATACTGACGAGTATTCAGACGGAACTTTAGAACGCTGGAATAATATGAAGCGAGCTATCACCACTCTATTAGACCAAAAGATAAAAGAAGCAAGGATAGATGAGTGGAAGCTAATCTCAGAAGTCCAACATAGTGCAGGAATAACAGCAGAGTTGTATTTTGGAGAAGAACGAGATAACCGTATTAACCAATTAACTAAGGAGAAGTAAGATGTCAGCAGACAACGGAGTAATACTTAAAAAGACTAAACTCAAATACATAGTCATTGAATATCAAGGTGAATATGAAACCACTAAAATAACTTTTGACAATCTAGCTGAAGCTCTAAAATACATAAGCGAAAACTGTAATGATACAGAATACGGAATAACATTAAGAGGGTTTATAGATGAGTAAAGAAAAGAAATGTAGCATAGCTGGATGTGCAAATCAATATAGGGCGTGTGGCTATTGTTCTACGCACTATAATAAGATATATCGCAAAGGGTCATCTCCAGAATATACAGCATGGCATAATATGATTAAGCGTGTTACTAATACTAACAGTATACATTTTAAGAATTATGGTGGTCGTGGAATTACAGTATGCGATAGATGGTTAAAGAGCTATGAGAATTTTTTAGAAGATGTAGGGTCAAGACCAACTTCCGCACATACACTCGATAGGATAGATAATGACGGTAACTATGAACCTAACAATGTTAGATGGGCAACTAGGCGAGAACAGGCGTCTAATACCAGAAGAGTTTATGACCGTAATATCGGTATAGCAGAGCGTCCATCAAAATCAATGGGAATGAGATATTATGTGCGAATATACTTTAATGGTAAATTGTTGTCATTGGGAACATATACAAATATAGAAAAAGCTATTAAAGCTAGAAAAGAGTTTATATGTCGAAATATAACCGTGAACTAATACCGGAGTTTAGAGACATAAAACATAATGAGGTTACAACTGTAACAGAAAGGCAATAAAATGCAAACTAAAAAAGGCGGAACTAAATACCGAGAAACAATGATTAACAAATATGGAAGCTATGACGCTTGGCGAGAACATCTAAAAAGCATTGGTGCTAAAGGTGGTGCTAATGGAACAGGTCATACCTTTGCTCACGGAAAAGCAGATCCAGCTGAATCTGGTCGTAAGGGTGGCACAATAAGTCGCAGAAAACCTGTCAATAAAGTATAATAAATAGTAAGACAAACACACCAAAAACAAAAGCATATCACTTAAAGGAAGGATTATTATTAGTAAACTAGAAAAGCTACGGCTAACCTACGAATACGATATAACTCTACGAGAGGTAAAAAAGCGAATCAAACAAAGGGCAATAAAATGACCAAAGATTTGCGAGAAATAGCTAAGATAATCGGTAAAGCAAGGCTCAATAGGGCTAACTGGTTACAGAAGCTAATACTAAAAAATATACTATTGAAAAATTAAAACAATTATGGTTATATGATAATATGGTGGCGATACATAAAGCTAAGGGATTTGACATCATATTAACTGACTCAGCGATACTTGTAAAAACTAATCTGCAAGTATCGCTTTTATATTGTGACCATTATGTCTATCAATGCTATATAGACAGCATACGAGACCACGCAAAAGAGATTAAAGACTTTAATGATTTATTTGGATATTTTTATCACCCTGGAACAAAAGAGCTTATAATAAAAATGAAAGGAGTGAAAGAGCAATGGTATCTATAAACAAATTATATGTCGCTTGTGAGTGTGGCAGGAATGTTCTACTAATACATAAATATATGAGTTTAGGGTATGATGTAATTATAATAGGCATGCAACCAGATAAACTAAAAGAGATGATGTCTTATGGCGTAAGAATGCCATTTATCGTCAATAATGGAGAGGTTATAAAGTTATAATGGATGTAGTTTATACATACAAATCAAACGGTGATAGTCGTGAACTACGATACTCGCTTAGGAGTTTAAAGAACATCAAGCACGATAAGGTTTATATTATAGGCGATAAAGAGGATTGGTTTAAAGATATAGTCCATATACCACACAAAACAAACCAAACACCATTTATAGATGTATTATGCAAGGTAGAAAAGGCTTGTCTATCTGATGTCTCTGATGACTTTATAATGATGAATGATGACTTTTACATTACAGAGCCAACCGATATTGAGCCACTTTACCGAGAGATACCAAAGCCAGTAAGCTATCACAAACGATCAGTCGTTAAAACACTCGATTATCTCAATATGAAAGACGCCAAGAATTACGAACTCCACGCTCCAATGGTATTTAATAAACATAAGTTACAAACAATCATTAGGCGCATAAGGTCTCACATGCTACCTATACCGATATTCTACCGAACTGTTTATGGAAATGTATATAATATAGGCGGTGAGTTTTACGAGGATAAGAAATCATACAGAGGCGAAATACCAAAAGGCAAGTTTATATCAACAAGTAGATACTTCCACTGGCTAGACGAAATGTTCCCAGAGAAATCGGAGTACGAATGTTAGCTGTAATCACAAGACTACACTACGCAAAAGATGACCCTAAGTTTATAGGTAGATTAGAAACATACAAAAAATATACTCTGCCATCTTTACTTAATCAGACTGACAGCGACTTTGATATTTATGTATGGTGCGAGCCACATCACGACGAACTGTTTCTAAGCCTACACGATAGAGTAAAAGTGATGCATGCAAAAACAGAGGTCAGGCGTAAGGGTCGCTTTTTTGTAGATTTTACGACATATGATAAAACAGACCTACCTAGATATGAAACCCAACTAGGGATAGACAGCGATGACGAGCTACTTCCTAACGCCATAGAAGAGGTTAAAAAGCACCTGAACGGAAGAAAGGCTATATCAATCCAGCCAATTAAAAAAGACGCTGCCGGAAATACATATAAAATGGCTAACTATCAAAGACTAAAGCGTATCAGTCCGATATTCGCAATTCATCAACCAGATGAGCCTTACTTGTTTATTTATGAATATGGCCACTTCTCAGATATGCCAAAACAATTTAACCATATAGTTTATTTACCAGAACTTGCTGTTATGAATATACACGACAGCAATGAAAGCACATTTATCGAGAAAGGAGATATAAAAATTGCTTAATATATTTACAAACTGTGGTGATGTAGCATATAAGAAGTTCACTATACTTGAAACATATAAGAGTTTTATAGATACATTTGGTGAGCAAGAACTTACTGTCTATATGGATATTCACCCTAATAAGTGGATAGCGCCAGCCTACTCTAAAAGAATAAAAAAACATCTAGGCGTAGATCCTATTATTACCAACGGACTGGCCGAGGGATATGTCAGGGCGATTGAAAACGCTAAAGATGAGTATATATTTATGCTAGAACACGACTGGACATTCCAAAATATAGACCATTCGCTAGATGAGATTATAGATTTAATGAAAAAAGAAAATCTGTTTTATATGAAGTTCAACAAGTTCCCAAATAAGCATTATGACTGGCTAGATAAATGGGAAACAGATATGATACCAAAAGACGGCTATTGCTTGACTGACAATATCTCAAACAACCCACATATCCTAAATGTTCAGCACTATAAAGACAATGTAATCAAGCTTATAGATAAGTATGCTATAAAGTCATTTGGTATAGAGCAAAACCTAGAAAAGAAGTTCTGGGGCGCAGTCTATGGAAATATAGGACACCCAGCAACATTAAACCATATAGACGGAAGACACACTAATAGAGCTATATTAGCAAGAAAGGCTAGAAGACGTGAACGTCTATTATCTGACAGACAAGAATAGAAATCTAGGCGATCACCTAAACAAACCAGTATTAGAGTGGCTGGGCTTTAAGGTGAATTATGTTGGCCGACCAGAAAAAGGCAAGTTTATAGGCATAGGCTCGATTTGTAGTTCAATACAACCTGGCGATGTAGTCTGGGGAGCAGGTTCAATCCGTAATCAACCACTGATTAAACCATTTGCAACCTATCTAGCAGTCCGAGGTAGATTAACTCGCAGACTCTTGATAAATGGCAGAGCTAAAGTACCAAAAGTTTATGGCGACCCTGCGTTACTACTTCCACTAATGTATAACCCTGACGTAGAGCAAATACACGATGTCGGATACATACCACACTACATTCAAAAGCATAAGTTCAACCTACTATTTAAAAACAAACACCAGATAGACATTCAGACACTAGACTGGAAGAAGTTTGTCAGAGAGATTAAGCAATGCAAAAAGATTATATCAAGTTCATTACACGGAATAGTAATTGCAGAAGCCTACGGAATACCGGCAGAATGGCAAGACTGGGGCGGTGGTGTAATCGGAGACGGGTTTAAGTTCAGAGATTACCTCACTGGCACAGGCCGAGAAGAACAGGGCTATGGCGAGTTCCCACCGATACCAAACCTTAAATGGATACAAGATAATTTAATAAAAGCAATAAAGGAGTATTATGGACATAACAAAACTTAGAACTAACCCAGACAATCCTCGGACTAATATGATATAATTAGAGTATGGAAAAAGACATTGTGGGTTATGAGGGTCTATACAGAATAAACAAGGACGGTGAAGTTATATCGCTTATTGGACGATATAAAAATGTTAAGACACTGAAACAGGGAGTTGATAGGGGTGGTTACAGGATCGTCACACTATGCAAGGACGGAATCCATAAGACAAAAACAGTGCATCGGTTAGTAACAGATGCTTTCTATGGAAAGAGTAGTTTGCAAGTCAATCACAAGGACGGAAATAAGTCTAATAATAAACTGTCGAACCTTGAACTTGTGAGTGCAAAAGATAATATGAATCATGCTGTAAAAAATGGGTTACTAGTTAAAAACTTTGAAAAAATTGCCGTCGATACTAGAAAAAAAGTACGTCAATACAAAGACGGCAATCTAATAGGCGAATATGTTTCTGCTCATGAAGCATCAAGGCAGACTGGGTATAATCGTGGGAATATATCTACTTGTTGCAGAACTGGCAAAGTGATGTATGGCTGTGAATGGAGGTATGTATGAGCGAAAGAACAATGATGTCAATATCGAAAATAAAGCCTAACCAACAAAATCCTAGAACGATACGCAACGATAAGTTCGAGAAGCTAGTCGCATCAATACAGGAGTTCCCTGAAATGCTCGACGCTAGGGAAATCGTGGTAAATAAAGACCACATCATACTAGGTGGCAATATGCGCTTCAAGGCAGCCAAAGAAGCCGGACTCAAAGAAGTGCCAGTGAAAGTTGTCGATTGGTCAGAAGATAAGCAACGCCAGTTCGTCATTAAAGACAACGTAAGTGGTGGTGAGTGGGATTGGGATATTCTGGCGAATGAGTGGGATGCCGAAGAGCTAGACGCTTGGGGGCTTGACACACCTGACGGCTGGGGCGAAGATACCGAAGTCGAGGAAGATGAAGCCCCAGAAATATCTGATGAACCGCCAGTGAGCAAGCTCGGTGAGGTGTATCAGTTGGGGCGACATAGGGTATTTTGTGGGGACTCAACCCTCCGTACAAGCTACGAGAAGTTAATGGGGGGCAAGAATGCTGACTTGGTGTTCACAGACCCACCTTATGGAATGAAGAAAGAGAACGAGGGCGTGCTTAATGACAATCTCAACTATGACAAACTTCTAGAGTTTAACAAGTTGTGGATACCACTAACGTTCGATTTTATGAAAGAAGTTGGCAGTTGGTACTGTTGGGGCATCGATGAGCCATTGATGGACGTTTACTCACATATCCTCAAGCCGATGGCTGGGGAACAGAAACTCACCTTTCGCAATTTGATTACATGGGATAAAGGTAACGGACAAGGACAAAGAGCAGAAGAATTTAGAAGTTATGCCGTTGCTGATGAGAAGTGTCTATTTGTTATGGGTGGTGTTCAGGGGTTTAATACAAACCAAGACAACTATTTTGAGGCATGGGAACCTATTCGTTTATATTTAGAAGGTGAAAAGAAAAAGATGGGCTGGACAGATAAGTGGATAGCTGAACAGCTAGGAGTAGACCCTCGACTGCATTGGTTTAGTAAATCTCAATGGGACTTACCAACAGAAGAAAAGTATAAAGCACTTCAAGCGTTATCTAATAAAGAAGCATTCAAAAAAGAATACGAAGAAATCAAAAAAGAATACGAAGAAATCAAAAAAGAATACTACGCAACAAGAGCTTATTTTGATAACACTCACGACAACATGAACAACGTATGGCACTTTGAACGAACCAGTCAACAAGAGCGAGAAGGTACAGGTGAACACGCCACGCCTAAACCGTTGGCTCTATGCGCTATGGCTATCAAGTCAAGTAGCCGAGAGAGCGAAATAGTCCTTGATGTATTCCTCGGCTCTGGCTCTACTCTCATAGCCTGTGAGCAAACAGACCGCACTTGCTATGGTATGGAACTTGACCCGAAATACGTTGACGTGATTAGAAAGCGATACTGGAAGTTTATAAACAATAATGACGAAAAAGGCTGGGAAGAGAACACACCAGAAGTTGAGGTATAATAAGGTTATGGAAACTACAAACCAAGTTACAACACCTCCTAACCCAACTGGCAAGGGTGGATTTGGCGATCACCCAGAAAATAGAAACCCGGGTGGTTGGAAAAAAGAAGATAGTTATTCATATCAGCTTAACTTAATGGATAGAATGACAGTCAAAGAGTTTAAGGAATGGTTAAATAATCACCCAGAAGATGAACGTACTATGGCTCAAGAGAAAGCATACAATGCACAGCTTAAATCTCGCAAAGAACTAGCTTGGCTTAAAGAGGTTACAGACAGAACAGAGGGTAAAGCACAGCAACACATTGATATGACTTCAAAGGGAGAACAAATAGGTGCAACAATCGTCTTTGAAGACAAACCAGAAGAATAAGATAGGAATACCGAAGTTCCTTAGAAAAGCCTATTTAGATACTAGACGTATTATAGTTATTAAGGCTGGTCGTAGAATTGGCAAGACATACAACTGGGCTTTATGGCTTATACAAATGCTAGATAATGACGCCGGAGCTGCCGGTCTATGGGTAGATACTAAACACTCAAACATTGATAAGTACGTTGATCGTTACTTCAGAAAACTACTTACGAAAATGGGATTATGGGATAAATGTAACTGGAACTCACAAAAAAAGATACTCGTATTCCATAATGGCTCATACATTGACTTTGGCTCGGCTGAAAGACCAGAGATGATGGAGGGCTTTGGATATAAGTATGCTGTATTAAATGAGGGCGGACTAATCTTTAAGAAGCGTAGCCTATGGGAAAACACACTATACCCAATGGTTAAACACGCAATGGTGCGTATAATCGGAACACCAAAGGGCAAGAACACATTTGAAAGCCTTTATATGAGATACCCACACTATACTTTTACAGCCTATGACTCGCCTTACTGGACTGAGCAGGAAATTATAGAAGCTAAAGCAACAATGACCGAAGAAGCATTTAGACAAGAGATGATGGCCGAGTTTATTGATGGTGCTGGCTCAGTATTTAGAAACATCTATGAGAATATATTTGGTAAGTTATTAGATAAGCCTGTTGATGGCGGCCGGTACGTCTTGGCTGCCGACCTAGCAAAGCATACTGACTTTACTGTAATAATGATTGGAGACTTATCAACAAGACAGGTCGTATATCACGATAGGTTTAATCAGATTGACTGGGGATTACAAAAAAGCCGTATAATTCAAGCCTATACGTTATTCAAGTGTGGATCAGGCGTAATAGACGCAACTGGAGTAGGTGATAGTATATTTGATGACTTACAGAATGCCGGCCTTAACCTAGAGGGCTTTAAGTTTACATCAACTACTAAACAATCACTTGTATCAGACTTATCTATCGCTATGGATAATGGAACTATTAAATATCCTGCCATTGAAACACTAACCGATGAGCTATCAATATACGCCTACGAGCAACGAGCTAATGGGCAGTTCAGTTATTCAGCTCCAGAGGGATTTCACGATGATGAAGTGATGGCATTAGCATTGCTTAACAGAGCTATGAACTTCAAGCCAATCACTTATGGTGGTATTCGCTAGTCAATACTTTAGACAAACTGTTATAATTAGATTATATAAGGAATCATTAAATGTTTGAAAAAATCAAAGCAATCTTCGCCCCAAAAATGACACATAATCGCTACGCACCATCACACGGAATGCAGTCGATATTCAACCACTACAGCTCAGACGCTTATTCAAGTGCCTATCCAAGTATTAGGGCTATCGCAAACGAATATATGGGCATTAAACCGTATGCCATCGACGCTAATGGCAAGCCAATACAAAACCATCCAATCATCAATGCACTATATCACCCCAACCAATTAGATAGTTCCGTTGCGTTCTTTGAAAAGATGGCAATCAGCACCCTGTATCACAAAAAGACTTATCTACTTGTCTGGCGAGACGAGGGCGGTGTTGCACGACCTGGTGGAAACTTCTACGGCACAAAAGGCAATAATATTGCTGGTTTTACATTCTTAGAATATCCAACTGTCACACGAGTTGACGGTAAAACTTACTACAATATAGGCTCACAACAATTTAGTGAAAACGAGGTTATTGTATTACCTGGTGGCGTTAATCCTACTAACCTGTATGACGGTTACTCACCAAGTGAAGCAGCCAGACGATGGGCTACGCTTGACGATTATATTGCAGACTTTCAATCAGGCTTCTTTGAGAATGGTGCTGTTCCTGCTGGACTTGTAAGTATTGTTGCTGCATCTGAAAAAGAGTTCAACGACATAGTAGATACAATCGAAGCACGACATAAAGGCGCTGGTAAGAATGGCCGAGTAACTTATGCTCACACACCGATTGACCAAACTGGCAAACCTGCTCAAGCTCAAATAACGTGGACTCCATTCAGTGAAAAGAACCGAGATATTGGCCTAAGTGAAATCTTTAGCCAAGTAAACGATAAGATTGATACAGCCTACGGTGTTCCTGCTATTGTTAAGGGAATTGATGACGCTGCAACCTACGCCAATGCCCAGGTAGCTAACGCCGGCTTCTGTAAACGAGCTGTCTATCCACTAGCCTTGCGAAACTACACACAACTTAATCACGAGTTAAACCGTATAACTGGTGGCACTGGTATTGCTATAACATTTGAGTACGAAATACCTACTATATCTGACGAAGAAAAGGTAGAAGCCGAACGCAAAGCTATTGAGAGTCAAATAATAAATAATATGGTTAATGCAGGTTATTCACTGGACTCAGTCATTGATGCATTTAAACTATCCAACTCTTATAAACTACTTAACATGACTGCACCACTTGTAATTGAAAACGATAAGCCAGACGTTGATGAGGGAAATGAAGTTGTAGGCTCACCAGACCCTGAAGAGATAGACGGTATTAAGCCGCTTAACTTACGACCAACAGCCGAACTATCCGATCAACAAAAAATGGAAGCCGAGACAATAAAGTTCATGGAAGCTCAGATTAGTAGAGTTATAAATGAACTAAAAGAGACTGACGCAGAGCCAGAAGCCGATGATAAAGAACTTGATACTTACGTTGATGAAATGATGTTAATCGTTGCTGGTATTTTACTAGCCTATGGTGAAGACGGTTATGATACTGGTGCTGCAATTGCTGGACTTAATATCAAAGAACTACAAGGCTTTAACATATCAGACGCTACGTTAGACAACTACAGAGCCTATCTAAGACGTGTTGGCACAACATATAGCCAAGATACCGCAAAATCAATTAGAAAGGTGCTAGCGGACTCTGTAGAGCAAGGCTTAAATCGTAAAGACACTGAAAAAGCATTAAAAGAGATTGTCAACATAGATGACTGGCGAGTTAAGCGATTAGCACGAACAGAATTAAACCGTTCGCAAGCTATGGGCAATCTAGAGGGTATGTTGAACTTAACATCTGAAACTGGACTAGAGTTTGAAAAATCACTTACACATAAAGGCTCGCCAACAACACCATGTGAGTTTTGTCAGACTTACGAGGGCAAATGGTTTAGTGCTGAAACACCATTCTTAGCAGAGGGACAGATGGTTATAGGCGTAGACGGAACCGTATTTGTAAATGACTGGATAGATTACAGTGCAGGTGATATTCACCCTAATGGAAAAGGAGCAATGATATGGCGAGTGAAAAAATAGCATACGAATTAAAAATTAGGTGTAAGTATTGCGATAGATTCCTGAATGTTAAGGCTATTGAGAGTTCGCACATCACAGTCCGCTGTCCAGACCGAAAATGTAAGATGGATAACGAGATCAAAATATCTATGCTGTCTGACCATATAAACGAAGACCACCAAGACTGTGGCATAGGATGCAAGCACGATCATTCAGAATTAATAGTTATGCGACAGCAGTAAATAATCAAGTATCGCTCAAAGTGGCATACTATGTTCACCCAGGCGTATAGGTAAACTGTTATAATAGTAATAGACCAAAGCGGAAGCTTGTATATAAGCGTGTAGCGGTTATAAACTTAAAAGAAGAGGTAAAGATGGCAAAAAAGTTCTGGAAGTTCCAAGATGTCGTTGAGACAAATGGAACGGAGCTTGTCATTACTGGTCCTATATCAGATGAATCTTGGTTTGGAGACGAGGCTACGCCAAGTCAACTACGCAAAGAATTAGCTGAATATAAAGGTCAAAATCTAACCGTATCACTTAATAGTGGTGGTGGTGATGTTTTTGCTGGACTAGAAATGTATAACGCTTTAAGAGAATTGGATGCCGAAGTTACTATCCGTGTTGACGGATTAGCAGCCTCAATCGCATCAATTATAGCAATGGCTGGCAATAAGATAATTATGTCACCAGGTGCTTTAATGATGATTCACAGACCATCAGTTTATGCCGGTGGAAATGTGGATGACTTAGACAAAGCTAAACAAGTTCTGTTGAAAATTGAGGAGTCTATTATTCCGATATATGCAGAGCGAACTGGCTTAGATAAAGAAAAGATTGCAGAAATGCTAGAAGCTGAAACATGGATGACGGCAGATGAAGCTGTTGAACTCGGATTTGCTGATGAGGCTATTCATCTTGAAAAAGCTGATCTCAAAGCAACCATCCAAAACGCATTAAACGGAACCTTTGCATTTAGTATGCAAGCTACAAAAGACTCAATTAAAAGTCTAGCTGAAAAACTAGAAAGCGAGGATCAAGAAGATGTGGCTAAACCTATTGAAGCCGAAACACTTAATCAGGCTCAGGCCGATGATGATAGTGAAGAAGCCAAAGAAGTCGAAGCAGACGTAGCTGAAGATACAGACGAAACTGTTATTGACGAACCAGTTATAGAGGAAGTGACTAATACTCTAGAAGCTGAAACTAATGAAATAGTCGAAGAGGATACAATGGAAGACGTTGCATTATCACAAGTCCTAGAGCCAAAAGCTCAGGCAACAGTAGAAGTAAAAGCTGATATGAAATCTTACCTAAAAAGTAAAGATGCGATGGAAGCTTTTGCTCATGTATTAGAAGACCAAGCTGGTAAAACATCTGATGATGTTCGACAAGCATGGAAAAACCACTTAGAAGTAAAAATGGGTGTATCAAACCCAGAGATTTTGCTTCCAACTGCTCTTATCACCGAAATTGAAGATGCCTTCAAAAATGGTGGCGAGATTTGGAACAAAGTAACTAAGACCGGCGCTGACGTATTCCGTGCAGCATGGGACACAGTTACTGGCGAAGACTCACGAGCTAAGGGATATAACCGAGCTGAGAATGCTGATAAGGCTGAAGAGACTATCACAATTGCTGATCGTGTTCTACGACCACAATTCATCTACAAGTACATTACTCTTAACAAAGAAGATGTTAAGAACCAACGAAGCACAGGTGCTTTGGTTAAATACGTATTAACAGAGCTTCCACGACGTATTGTTCGTGAAATCGAACGTGCTATCGTCATTGGCGATGGTCGTTTGGCTGGTAGCGATTACAAGATTGACTCTTTTGTCGCTATTAAAACTGATGCTGCTGCTAATAACGTATTTGCAGAGACTTACGTTCCTGTTGTTGGTGAAAGCCGATATGCTTCATTGCTACGTGCTAAAGACCAATTAGAAGCTGACGGCCCTGTAGTATTGATAGCTAAAAAAGGTTACCTAACAGAATTACTACTTGAAGAAAATATCAATGGTGGATTCCTATTTGCTCCAGGCACAAACCTGGGTGCATTACTTGGATTTGCTGATGTTATCGAACCAGACTGGATGACTGAAGACCTAGATAACGATGCTTACCTAGTCGTTCTTGCTAACTACAAGACGGTTGGTGATAGCTCAATCGAAAGCTTCACAAACTTCATTCTAAAGACTAACAAGCAAGAATACTTGCAAGAAGTTTATGCTGGTGGTGGATTAACAGTTCGTAAAAGTGCTGTTGCAATCGCTGCTGACGTAGTAAGTTCTTAATTAACGAAAGGGTCAAACTAGATGGAACAATCACAAGTAGCTGCATTACTAGGGCGACCCTTATCGCCTAATGAAGTTACAAACTTCGATTTGTACATTGAAATCGCTGAACAAACACTTGAAAGTTTAATCTGCTCGACTCTATCAGGAATGATGGAGTCGGCAGACCTAGACACAATCGTTTATGACGCAAGAAAAGGTTATAGCACAGTTTTCACTGATATATTCACAGAAGTCTATGAGGTTAAAGTTGATGGTGTAATAACCACTGACTATGAAGTTAGACAATGGGATAGACGAAATGGAAGCTGGTATAACTCAATCGTGTTTGGCTGTAAGTTTACAAGAGAGCAGGAAGTAGAAGTATCTGCTAACTGGGGATTTAATACAATACCATCTGATTTGCAAATGGTGTACGCTGGATTATTCGACCTTATTACTAAGAAGAATAAACAAGACCCAACGGTACAAAACAAGAAAGTTGAAGATTTTTCTATCAGCTTCCAAGACGCAGATTTAGATGAATCGTTCTTTAATAAATACTCAGGAACGCTAGATAAATACTCTACCTGTTATGTTGGACACTTACGGCACGAGGGCAGATAATGGATGTCTTTGATGTTTTCGAACTTACAGACTACACTTTCTTAGAAGTAAGCCGTGGCGGTGTAGCTGGCAATCTGATTGTCAGTGAAACCGCTGCGACTGGGGTGTTTAAGCTACGCAGTCAAATGGTAAGAGGTGAAAACTCAGAGACAAAGACAAGCAATGCAACTTTACATATTAAACCGACTGAATCATTCGCCAATAATCTAATCGGTCATGGCGTAACAGTTAATAATCAGGATTACGAGATAATAGGCATAACTGGTGGAATGAACTACCATACCGGTATCATGGAACACTACACTGCCACATTACAGGAAACTGATTACTCGGATTGGGTATATGTCAGTTAAAGTTACTATGAAGCCTAATTGGTCTAGTAATATACAAGCTGGACTACAAAAAGGTTTACTAGAACTTACAACTGATGTAGAACGACGAGCTGTTATACTAGCACCGATTGATACAGGCGCATTGAGAACGAGTGCCAATATAGCACCAGTTACAGATGGTTATGCGATAAAGTTCGGTTCATCGAGAGTGCCTTATGCGAGGAGACAACATTTCGAGCATAAAACGCAATCAGGATACCTTGCTAAAGCTGGTGAAAATGTTGCTAGAGGTAACGTAAGTAAATATTTTAAAGGTAAAGTATGATCACATTACATATTCTTAAACTGCTAGAAAATGAAGGCTTCGGAACGATAGATACTGATCTATTCTTTGAAGAAGCCCCACTAGATAGCATAGGCAAGCCTAAAGAGGGCGTATGGATTGTTACACGAGGTTCAGCCGTTACACGTTTGAATGTCGGCATACAGAACTTTGATATTTATGCACGATACGCTAACAAGATAAAAACAGCGCAGAAGTTAGAGAACATCTTAGACTACTTAAAAACAGCCTATGGGGTGTGCGACTTGCCACAAGTTCCACCTTATTCTCTAGCACAATACACAAATGTTACAATTACGCCTACATCTTCAGTTGAAAACGTAGGAACAGACGAGAATGAAAAAATCGTCAAAGTAATAAGTGGCGAAATAAGATTTAATAAAGGAGCATAAAATGGACATAGGTTCAAAATCAGGCAAAGTAGACGTTACAATCTACCGAGCTGGCTACGGTGGAGTTAGAATACCAGCAGAGATGTTGGCAGACTCAATCGAAGTTACTGGCGATGAGGGAACGGTATCAAACCCAACCTTTGCTGGAACTTTCACAAAACCTAGCGAAACATACGAAGAGCCACAAGTATCATTCACAATGGTATTGACTGCGGCTGCATTAAGACAAGTTTACCCAGAACTATCAGACCCATCAGTAGATAGGCCGACCATTGCTGGTCAAACAGTATTTGGCGGATTGACTTGCACGGTTCGTGAATCAGCTAAATTAGTTATTCACTGGACTTGCGATAGCAACTCTGATGAAGATTGGTATTTCCCTAATGTATTATTAAGTCAGAACTTTAGTGCAACATTTACTCCAGGTGAAGTATTAACTATTCCTGTAGTAGCACACGTTCAACCAGATGTTACAACTGGCGCATTGGTGATTGTTGGAACTGGTGACTTGACACAAGAGACTCTATTTGATGAAGACAGTGGCACATACGCTGCTGTAACATCAAGTTAGTATATAATAAGTATAAAGGGGTAAAATATGACTGAACCGCTAAAAATCAGCACTAGCAAATACACAAAGACAGGTAAAGTAGACATAGATGGCAACATCTGGAATATAACTGTGCCTGGTGCTGGAACTGAGTTGCGGTTCAGCCAAGCCTCACGAGCTTGTAAACTATATCAGGCAAGGCTTGATCTATTGGATAAAAAAATAGCCGATAAGACTATTACAAATGAAGAGCTTGATAGTTATGAAGATTACGCTAAAAAATATGAAGATAATGAAAAGATAATCTTTGACATATTCTCGGCAGTATTTACAGACGATAAAGACAATTCATCAGTTCATAAGTGGATAGACGAAACGCCTACAACTATAATTATGCGAGCATTTGAAGATGCAAGGGGTCAATCTGATGGCCAAGAATCTGCTTGATACACTGAGTCCTGAAGACTTACAAAAAATAAGACAACATCAATCATCTAAAATACCAATTGATAATGAGTGGCTGGCACTGGCTGAGTTTGCTAAAGCATACGGCTGGGAAGCGTACAGAGACGCTGTAAACGATGTTATAACCGTAGATGAAATGATGACTATGTTAGAAGCAAGTCGCAAGCTAGACGCCTTAAATCACTATAGAATGGCACACGCTAGTTTTATAGGTGCAGGTGCAGCTAATTCAAAACGACCAAACTCAACATTTAAACGAATGACAAAAGATATTATTAAACAGGCGAAACTATAATGGCAACAACAGTCGGTGAGATTACACTAATAGCGAAGATTGACACTGCTCAATACAAGAGTGGTGCTAGAGAGATAGAACGTACCAATAAGCAAATTGAAGGTTCAGCCGATTCATCATCTAAAAAAGTCGGTAGTACATTCTCTGATGCTTCTAAGGTAGCAGTTGCCGCTATGGCGCTGGCTGGCGCTATGATTGTAAAGACATTTGTTGATAGTGCATCAGAGATACAATCACTCAGGGCTTCATTTGAGAGCTTAACAGGTAATGTTGATTCAACTAATAAAGTCATGAGTACTCTATACGAGCTAGGTAAGAAGACAGCGTTCGAGAACAAAGATATACAGGCGGCTGGGCGTAATTATTTGGCTGCAGGCGTAGCAGTAGAGGATTTACAGACTATATTGAGCAATACAGCAGACATAGCTGGTGCGACTGGTGCTAATCTCGGTCAATTGACCTTACCTCTAACTCAGACGATTGCTAGAGGTAAACTTCAGACTCAAGACTTCTATCAAATAATGAATGCAGGTGCAGGTGCTTTACGCAAACCATTGACTGATTTAGCTGGTAAAAAAGGTTTCGGAACGTTAGCTGATGCAATGGAAAAAGGTGCTATAACTTCCGACGATTTACTTACTGTTATGGGTGAAGTCACTAAAGAGGGCGGATTCGCATTTGGTGGTGCGATAAAACAAAGTGAAACATTTGCTGGTCGTATGAGCAACTTACAAGAAGCAGTCACGAATGTTGGACTTGGAATGCTAGGTGTAGATGCTGTAACTGGAAAAATTGACCCATCTGGTCCATTTGCAATAATGTCTAATGCCGTAAAAGCAGCGACAGGATGGTTAAGCGAAAATGGCGAGACTGTTAAACAAATAGCTATAGTAATAGGTATATTCTTAACACCGGCCTTAATCGCCTTAGGCATACAGGGATTATTAGCTGGTGCTAGACTAGCGGCTGGTATTTTATTAGCACTTGGCCCTATAGGACTTATAGTTGCAGCAGTCGCAGCGGCAGTTGCGTTAATCATAATGAACTGGGATGCAGTATCGAAGTTTGTGAGTGATGTATGGGCTAATATATCACAGTGGGCTATAGATACTTGGAACGGAATTGTTAAGATATTCGAGGGTATAGGTAAGTGGTTCGGTGATATATTCAACGGTGCTTGGCAAGCTATAAAAAACGCCTTTAGCGGATTCTATGGATTCTTCGAAGGATTATGGGATAGCATAGTTAGAATATTTGGTAAAGTTGGAACAGCTATTGGTGATGCTATCGGTGGAGCAGTTAAAGGCGTAGTCAATGCGATACTTGGATTTGCTGAGACTACTATCAACGGATTTATAAATGCCATAAATACAGCCATAGATGCCATAAATGCTATTCCAGGTGTTGATATTGGGAAACTTGGATTATTGAATATTCCTAAACTTGCTGACGGTGGTATTGTATCAAGTCCAACACTTGCTTTAATTGGCGAGGGTAGAGAGCCAGAAGCTGTCGTTCCTTTGAGTAAACTAGACCAGATGGGCGGTGGTAGTTCAAATAGCAGCATTACGATCAACGTATCAGGCGCTATAGTATCTTCACCACAAGACCAGCGTAAGTTTGCCGAGGTAATCGGCAAGCGATTAAATGAAGTATTACAATCTAAAGGCCAACAGCCGATTGCGAGTGGATTATGATAGAACTAGAACTAACAGACGCAACAGGAACATCAACTTTACAAATGCTAGAAGTTCCATTATCAATTAAAACGATTGAGGGTGCTACAGACGTTCAGACACTCGATTATAATGTTTATACGGACTTCCTAACACAAAAACGTGTTTGGTCGCACACGTGGGCTTATATGGATGAATCAGACTATAATATATTAAAAGGTTATTATGATAGACAATTCACCTTATTTGAATACCCAGAACTTTCAATAGATTATTACAACGTAGCGAATGTTCCAGTCAGAATGACACTTAATCAGCAAGAGGTAGTAAACTACTGTGGCCGAGTTCAAAACGTAGAAGTGACATTTAGAGAAACTAAACAATTGGGGTCTTAATATGCAGACTGTATCACCTCAGTTCACTGCACTAGCCGAAGCTGATGTAAGACCGCTATCAGCACGAGTTAGTGTTTCATTTGATAAAGCTTATGATGATACAACTAAGTTCTTCACATTAGATGATTCAATACTAGACGGTTCAGATATTCTACAAACGCAAGATGTTACACCTATACAGGCTTGGGACTTTTACAAATATGTAGATTATAGCGATAGAATCGTATCGGCTGAATGGTCAAGAAGTATTGAGTTCCCTTATTCTGTTTCATCAGCACTTGCAGACGTAACCTTTAATAACTATGACGATTACTTTACGCCTAACTCTGGCTCTCCAATAGACAACTACATTATTCCTAAACGACCAGTTAGGATATTAACAGGCTTTAAGAGCGAAAATATACCTCAATTTGTCGGTGTTACAAATCAGATGCCAACAATAAACGCCAAAGACAAGACGTTCTCATTTAATGCTGTCGACTTTCTATACGAGATGTTTGATATGGATACAACCGAGATTGTATCAATGCAGAATGTTAGAACAGACCAAGTTTTAGCGGCTTTATTCACACAGTTCGGTATAGCAAGTTCAATGTATAGTTTAGATCAGGGCTATAATGTGATTCCATTTCTATACTATGAGATAGGCACAAAGGCTATAAATATATTTAGAGATTTAATGCAAGCCGAGATGGGTAACTTATGGCTTAATGAAGCAGGAATAATACGCTTCACTAATAGATATAATACGCTAGGGGCATCAGTTAAAACATTAGATAGCGGTATGATTATTGATCTAACAGTGCCAGATAAAGACTTCATCATAAATAAGGTTAAGATTACTTCGGATATTAGAGAGCTACAATCGAAACAGATAATCTACTCACAGCCAACTGGCAGTGAAGTTGTTATTAAGGCAAACTCAACCGGATTAATGGATATTCAATTAGAGAACCCATGTAATACCGTAACTAATCCAACATTAGGCGTATCAACAACTGACTCGTGGTTTACAGCGTTAAAAGTCTCAGATGATACAGAGGTAACAACGAACGTAGCGGTTACTGGTCAATCTTTAAAGGTTAATAGTATTACTATATTCTTTCAAAACACAAATGCCTTTGACGTTAAGATAAATGGTATTGAGTTATGGGGCGAGCCAGCAATCATTGTTGATACTGTAAGATATGTAGAAGTAAATCAACCAAGTATAGATAAGTTCGGTGAAAAACCACTTGAAATACAGAACAACTTTATACAATCAATTAATCAGGCTCAGTCATTAGCTATACCAATTCTGTTCTACTATGGAAATTATGCTAATCAGATTGAGATAACAATTAAGAGCAATCCAGCACTACAATTAAATGATGTTATTACTGTAGACTACGCACCGTATTCAGGTGATTATAAAATAGTAGCAATATCTAGTAAGATTAATAGTGATGGATTTAATCAAACATTAAGTTGCATCAGCACAGCTCAAGTTGGATTCTTTACGCTAGATCAATCCGTGCTTGACGGAACTGATGTATTGGGGATTTAATTATGGCAGAAATATATTCAACAGGTCAAAAATCAGTTGACGGAATAGACGGTGGACTTAGATTTGAGCAAGACAACAATCGTATTATAGGCAGAGATGAGAATAACATTCCTAACTTAATAATTAGTAGTGTGCCAGGGCAAAACGCTTTGATAGAAGTTGCTCAGGCTGGATATGACGTTACCACTGCAACCGATGACCAAAAGGTTATGAGTTCAAACTTTAACATGTATAAGATTATCGCTAGTGGTGATTTAACGGTTGCACCACGAAATGCTAACATAACACTTACTACGACAAACATTGGATATCAACTATCAATAATAATTAAAAATGTAGTTCCTAATAATGATAGTTTAGCTGGCGATTTATTTATTAGAGTAAGCGGTAAGACTTATTTTTCTATAATTGGTGAGCAAATGGACATAAAAGGCTCTGGTAATTTCTATGATAACGGAACTAATAAAGCAATATATAGTTATGACTATCGTATATTTCATAGTGATTTAATCATTGAGTTCAAGGTAAGATTATTAGCTGGAAGTCTTACATTCAATCCTACGTCAGTATTCGCTGGAGATTTACATTGGGAAATATGCAATCATACCATTCAATCAATACCAGGTGGAGGTGTAGTTCTACCTGGCGATGGTAAATACTATTTTTCAGATTATATAGTTTATAACCCAGACGGAACAATAGCCACCCCGATATCATCACAACTTATTGAGTTTACTGGTGGAGAGTCTAACCACTTCCCTAAACCAAATTCAATGATAATCGGTTATAAAAGATGGTAATTAATCTAATAATGTATAATAAAATAAGAAAGAAGAATTAAATTATGGCAACAGGAACAGGCAATCTACCAAATCAAAATATGGACTTTGTACCACTAGCAACCTTACCGGCTGCTGACTTAGATAAATTAGTTGATAACATCGAAGCATTGGCAACTGGAAGTGGAATTGGCGATGGCTCAATATCTACGGCTGCTTTAGCAGATGGCGCTATAACTAATGCTAAATTAGATACTACTGCTGGAGAACCAGGTGGAGCTTGGACTACTTGGACACCTACTTATGGGGCTTCTGGTAGTATGACATATACATCTATAACAACTGGATACGCAAAATATCTTCAAATAGGAAAGACTATATTCTTTAATCTATATGCCACAGGTACAACTGGTGGAACTGCTAGCAACTCAATTACCTTTACCCTACCAGTAGCCGCCGCCAACTTATATAATGTATTTTATAGTGGTGTTCTTCCTGGTTCTGGTATTACTGTAGGTGGATTTGCTTTTACGGACAACTCGGCCACCGTTGTCTTTGTTAGAAAATATGACAGCTCTAACTACGCTCTAGGTGGGGCGGTAATTAGGGTATCTGGAACTTACGAAGCAGCATAATATGGAAGAACCAGTAATTGACCACAAACAACCACCTACAACTGTTCGAGAAGTTGGTATTCATCTTATTTATATGTCAAAAAATATGGCAGAAATAAACGCCAAGTTGACTTCAATGTCAAACTCATTTGCTACTAAACAGGAACTCTTAACAGCTGTAACAGAGCGACGAAGAGAGCAAGAAGAAATAGTCAAAGATATAGATTGTGTTGGTGGTCGGGTAACGAAGATTGAGAACTTTATATCAGGATTGACTAAGAAAATCGCTGGCGTTGCAATAACAATCCTAGTGACGATGATACTAGCACTGTACGGATTAGATAAGTTTTTTAGGGGGTAATAATGGCAGATGTTAATCGTAAAACAGTAGATTATCTGGTCTTACACCACGCAGTAACACCAACTTGGGAGAATAAATCTAAAACCGAACTAGCTCAATGGTTCTCTGATAACGGATTTGCTAGAGCCTATGGAAGTAACCCAGCCAACTGGTCAGGGCTGTATAATCCATATAACAACGCCAAGAGTTACTCACAGGCTCACTTTGCCGGTCAAAGAGTAGATGCCACAACACCAGATGCCACTGATGCTGAACGCACAGCAGGCTTCCGACTAGTCCCACTAGTCAAAGACGTATGGGGACAGATAACGTGGCACGCAGGTAACTGGGAAATCAACCGAGCTTCTATCGGTATAGAGTGTCTAGGCGATTACCGAAACTACACTTTAAGAGATGGCGATTGTAAGGTTATAGCTAACTTCTGGCGACCACAAGATGTTAAGCTTAAAGGTGCGACAGCTGTAATGGGTCATAAAGAATTAGCACCAACAACCTGTCCAGCTAGGATTATGGAAAAAATACCTTTAATAGTTGATATGATAAATAACCCAGCTAAATATGAGTCTAAAGTGCCAGTCATTGTTAACAAAGAAGAAACACGAACCGAGCGAATCCACTTCCAGCAAATAGAACAAGACGAGCCTAATTTGCCGTTAGGAGAGCGTCAGACGGCCGTTAAGGGCGTAGATGGTATAGTTACTGTAATTGATGTTGTAACGCTCACAGACGGCAAGGAAACAAGCCGTGTAACTAAATCTCGCACCATTACTACCAAGCCGATTGATGAAATTATATTAGTAGGCACGAAAACTAAAGACCAAGAGCAAGATGAACG
>Ga0265295_1002181_pt1 | contig 32047 bp, 22 predicted proteins | sample Munlansysbiofilm_FD_192503 | JGI IMG/M metagenome (GOLD analysis project Ga0265295, IMG submission 192503) | Leachate microbial communities from a municipal landfill in Southern Ontario, Canada - Methane capture system biofilm | ecosystem: Engineered > Solid waste > Landfill > Unclassified ... | reverse complement strand
GGTCCATTACCGTGGGTAACCACCACGTCCCAACCGTCGATAATCATATCGGCGATATGTTTCATCGTTTTTACAGCAGCATCGTATTGATCAGGGATAGTCTGATGATGTTTATCTATAATCAGAGCATTACCACCAACAGCGACAACGGCTAAACCTTTTTTTTGCATTGAATATTCTCCTTGTTACCCAATTCTGGGTTAATTTATATTTCTATCAGGCGTTTGCTTGCCGCATTGTGTTTGCGGACATGTTCCTGGATATCAAACTTGGTAAATTCGGCTTCACGAACGATGACATCACCGCCGACAACCGTCCAGTCAGCTTTCATCGGGGCACAGAAAACGACTGCAGCCACAGGGTCTTGCAAAGCGCCGGCATAATCGAGCTTGTTCAAATTGATGGCGAAGAAGTCTGCGCATTTTCCGACCTCAAGACTGCCGATATCTGTCCGACCAAGGACAGAAGCACCGCCACGGGTGGCGATTGAAAGTGCTTGTCGGGCTGTCATCAGGGGAGGCGCATCCGGAGCAGAGCGAGAAGCACCTTTGATGCCACTGTTCAATCGGGCGAGCAACATTGCCTGGCGAACTTCGTTGAGCATGTGGGAGCTGTCATTGCTCGCAGAACCGTCTACGCCCAAACCGAGCTTAATTCCTCTTGCCAGCATATTCATGGCAGGGGCAATGCCGGAAGCCAAACGCATATTTGAAGAAGGACAATGGGCAACGCCACAACCGTGATGGGAATAGAGATCCATTTCGTCTTCGTTTACCCAAACACTATGGGCAAACCAAACGTCATCACCAATCCAATCGACTTCTTGCATGTAGGCGACCGGTTTGTGACCAAATTTTTCGAGGCAGAAATCGTCTTCATCTTCGGTTTCGGCTAAATGAGTATGGAGATGGACGTTATATTTACGCGCCAAAACAGCAGAATCGCGCATCAGCTGACCGGTAACGCTAAAAGGCGAGCAAGGTGCCAAAACAATTTGCAACTTCGAGCCAAAACTGGGGTCGTGATAACGTTGAATCAGGCGTTCGCTGTCTTTGAGGATGTTTTCCTCACTGTCGGTAACGCTGTCGGGGGGTAAACCGCCCTGAGATTCGCCAAGGCTCATCGAACCGCGGGAAGCGTGCAAGCGCATTCCGGTTGTGGCAGCGCCATTGATTTCGTCATCGAGCTTGCTTCCGTTGGGGAAAAGATAGAGGTGGTCAGAAGCTGTCGTACAACCGCTCATCGCCAGCTCAGCTAAAGCGGTTTGCGTGCTGACGAAGATATCTTCCGGGTTCATACGTGCCCAAATTGGGTAAAGATATTTGAGCCAGTTGAAGAGGTTTGCATCTTGGGCACCGGAAAGAGCGCGGGTCAACGTTTGGTAGAAATGGTGATGGGTGTTGACCAATCCGGGTAAGACGATATGATCTTGTAAATCTAAAACCTCATCGGCTTCCTGGGGCATTTCTGACAGCGGGCCTATTTGTTCAATCAAACCGTCGCGGACAAAGATGGCGGCATCTTTGAGTTCGCGGTCTTGCTTGTCCATTGTGACAATGATTGTGGCATTTTTTACCAAAAGTGTTGACATAAGCTACTCCTTCAAATTTTAGTTTAAGCTCCGTCTGCCAATTCGGCAGCACGAAGCGTGTTTCTAAGTAAGATGGCGATTGTCATGGGGCCAACGCCGCCCGGCACGGGCGTAATGGCAGCGGCAACTTCGCTGACTTCGTCAAAGGCGACATCGCCAACCAGACGATAGCCGCGTTTGGCAGTCGGGTCTTCAACCTGATTGATACCGACGTCGATCACAATCGCACCGTCTTTGACCCAGTCTTTTTTAACAAATTCAGGCTGGCCAATAGCAACCAGTAAAATATCAGCCTGGCTGCAAAGCTCGGGCAAGTTTTTGGTGTGGGAATGGGCGACAGTAACCGTGGCATTCGCCTTGAGCATGAGCAGTGCCAGCGGCATTCCGACAATGTTGGAGCGCCCTAAAACCACTGCGTTGGCACCGGCAATTTTTGCCCCGGCTTTTTCGAGCAAAACCATACAACCGGTAGGCGTGCAAGGGGTAAACATGGGCTCGCGTCCTTTTTGGGCTAAGCGACCGATGTTGATAGGATGAAAGCCATCCACGTCTTTGGCAAGGTCGATACTGGCGAGAATTTTTTCTTCATCCAGATGTTTTGGCAGGGGTAACTGGACCAAAATTCCGTTGATGGCAGGGTTCTGATTCAACTCGCGAACCAAACTTTCCACTTCTTCTTGAGTGGCATCTGCCGGCAACTCATTCGGGTAAGAAACAATCCCAACTTCGGCGCAAGCTTTGTGCTTGTTGCGCACATAAACCTGAGAGGCTGGGTTTTCTCCAACCAAAACTGTTGCTAAACCGGGCTTAGATTTTCCCGAAGAAAGTCGCTGATCAATTGCGACTTTGATCTCGCCGCGGATTTCTGCGGCTATTGCTTTTCCATCGATAATTTTTGCTGTCATATTCTTTGACTCCGTTTGAAGATTATACCGTAAGTACGATTATAATTTAGATATGTCAGCAAACAAATCAGCTTTTGTCATTGGAATTGCCGGAGCTTCCGGTTCTGGAAAAACAACGCTTTCAGCCAGGATTTTGGAAGTAATTGGCGCGGAAAATATTGCAATTTTGCCGCATGATGCTTATTATCGCAATCAGACTGAGAAATCTCTTGAAGAGCGTTTGAAGGTTAATTATGACCATCCGTCTTCGCTGGAAACGGAGTTGATGATCGAGCATCTTCGGGAATTGAAAGCAGGCAATGCCGTCGAGATACCGGTTTATGATTTTGTGAATCATACCCGGGCAGTCGAAACACAATTGGTTGAACCGAAACGTTTGATTTTGGTTGAGGGGATTTTGATTTTTGCAGAACGAAAATTGCGCCAGCATTTTGACATGAAGCTTTTTGTCGATACCGATCAGGATATCTGTTTTATTCGCCGTTTGCAGCGGGATATTGTGGAACGCGGCAGAACCATGGATTCGGTCGTGAATCAATATTTGGAGATGGTTCGTCCGGCTTTTTTGGAATTTGTTGAGCCAAGCAAACGCTATGCCGATGTGATTATTCCGGAAGGCGGCTTGAACACAGTTGCTTCTGAAATGGTTGTGGCAAGATTGATGAGTTTGTTGAATTAAGATGGCGACTTGGATCGAAGCTGCGAAAAGCGATTTTGGCATTGAATTATCTACAAAACAAATTGCACAATTCCAAACCTACTTGGATGAACTTTTGGAATGGAACCAAAAATTCAACCTGACCGCAATCCGCGAACGCGAAGGGATTGAAATCAAGCATTTTCTCGATTCCTTGAGCGTTGTCCAAGCTTTGCCAAAGGGAAGTAAGCCGAATGCGATGATTGACATCGGCACCGGGGCTGGTTTTCCGGGAATTCCGCTGAAAATCCTTTATCCTGAGGCGAAATTAACTTTAGTTGAATCGATTAAGAAGAAAGCCGGATTTTGTGAGCAGCTTGCTGAAAAATTGGAGTTGAGCGATGTGATCGTCAGCACAGCCAGAGCAGAGGAAATCGGGCAGGACAAGCTTCATCGTGAACAATATGACCTGGTTTTAGCGCGAGCGGTTGCTAAAATGCCGATTTTGGTTGAATTCCTTTTACCGCTTTCCACGCTTGGTGGCTTGGTTGTGATGCAAAAAGGCTCCAGCGCAAAGGAAGAAGCCGAGGAAAGCAAGAATGCAATCCGCTTGATGGGTGGAAAAATGGTGGATTTGTTGCAAGTCAAGTTGCCGGGTCTTGAAGATGAACGGTTTATGGTCGTGCTCGAAAAAATCAAAGCAACACCCAGCGATTTTCCCCGAAGGGTGGGGATTCCGGCAAAATCGCCGATTAAGAATTAGCAACTTTCGAGATAAATCTCAGTCAGCTTGTTCCACTCCGGAATAGTCAAAGTTTCTGCACGCCTTTGAGGATCGATTTCGGCTTTTGCTAAGATTTCTTCTGTCTGAAGCGCAGGCATTCCCAAACCTCCGGAAAGTGAGTTGCGCAAGGTTTTGCGTTTCTGGCTGAATCCGGCATGGGCAATTTTGAAAAACACTTTTTCATTTGCCAAAGGGATGAGCGGTTCAGAGTAAAGTTCAATTTTCAAAACCGCCGAATCAACATCCGGAGCCGGTAAAAAACTTCCGGCCGGAATGACACCAGCCATGCTGACCTGACCAAAGACCTGGACCGAGAGCGAAAGCAGACTCATTTTGCCATCACGGGCAATAACACGCTCGGCAACCTCTTTTTGAACGGTCAAAACAACCCGTTTGGGGCGATTGGCAGCTTCCATCAAATGACGGATGATTGCGGATGAGATGTAATAGGGGATATTAGCGACAACGACATAATCCTTGCCTTGCATCAAGTCATCCGGGTTTTTCTCTAAAATATCGCCTTCAATAATTTGAACGTTTTCAAAATTGGTCAGCGCTTCTCGTAAAGGCGGGAGAATCGCTTTGTCAATTTCGACCGCAACGACCTGGCGGACGGATTGTGCCAGGAGGTAGGTCAGGCTGCCCAAACCGGCACCGATTTCGAGAACTTCGTCTTCAGGCTGCAATTGTGCGGCATCAACCACTTTATTGAGGCCGGCTGCTTCAATCAAAAAATTTTGGCCCAGCGATTTTTTCGGCTTGATGCCATATTTTTTCATTAAAGGGAAAATGTTGAGTTGTTTCGTCATGGAAGCACCGCCGGATACCAAGCCGGAATGGGGGAGAGGAAATACATCGTTGTCCAGCTGTGCCAGCCGACGTAATCTTCATCGCTATAACCGAGGTCAATCCAGGGCGTGCCGGGGATTCCGCCGCCCGAGTCGCCAATTCTGCCATAGCCATAACCGCGAACATAAACCGACTGACCAACCATGCTGGGGTACCAGGCAGCGGAAACAGCAATTGTGCCATAGGCAAGCGGCATACCTGAACGCGTCTGGGGATTAGGGCCAAAAGTGGAAGGATGGTAAGAAGTCGCATAAACGCTGACCTTGCGCCAGTATTGGAGCTCTTCGCCATCTACGTTTTCTGTTAGGAGAACTGCTTTTGTGCCCCGACCCATCACGCCGTCTTGAGGCTCACTGGCTTTCCAAGCCGCTTCGGACTGGCTGCTGAGCAAGGCTCCATCTTGAAAGCGTTCGACCGTTCGGGCAACTTCGATTCCCGCTTGGGCAGGGATGATGACGGCTGTCGTATCAAGCTGAGTATTGGGATCGTCTTGATAGGTATAAGAGACAGCAGTTTCGTCGATACTTAAAATCAGGCGTTCTTCTATTTTGTGGAGGCTGATTTTACCGTTAACGGGAAGGGGCTGATCTTCCGCAGCTTGGGTGAAATCAAGACCCTGTGGGCTGACGCCTAAATCTGCCAAAACTTCCGCCAGGTTTTCTCCACCGCTGAAATCGCAAAAATCGCTTCCGCTGACAGTAAGGCAAAACAGTTTAACATCACCAATTTCAAGCCGGTTTTCTTGTTCAAGCGCCTGGCTTAGCGGTGGGTTAAATTTGGCTTTTTCATGGAAACTGAGTTTTGCTTCGCTCAGGGCTTCTTCAAAAGTGTTAGTTTGAGTGAAAATGGAGCTTTGATACTGCCCATCGAGGTAAATATCAATTTGTTTGGCAGGAAGATATTCAAGCGCGATTTCCTCTCCGGCGTTTAACTTGAAGTTTGCTTCAACAACTTTTCCATTTAGCTTGATAATATCTTCGGGGAAGAGCATGATGCCGGCTTCTTTAAGGATATCAGCAGGGTAAAGGGCAGCGCTAAGAATTTCACTTGATCCTTGGGCGCTGTCAGGAGAGCTGAGTTGAACCGGGCGTGCGCTTGTTAGATAAATTTTTTCAGGAAGGCTGAGCCGGAATTTGTCAGGATTGAGCGAGAGTTTATCCTCTTTTTGTAGCTCGATTCCGGCGAATTTAACCAGATCGCGTGGGAAGAAGGCAATTGCTCGCATTTTGTAGGTCTCGCCATCGACAATTAACTGATAAGACTTAATTTGAGACCAAAAAAGCAGGCTCAAGCCAGCCAAAATGACGAGCGTTACAAGCAGGATTTGAAGAAAGCGTGGCGTCTTCCGCAGCAAAGTATTCATTTTTGGAGTATATCACAATCGGGGAGCGGGTAGCTGCAGGCAGGAAACAGGTAAAAGGAAACGGGAAACGGGAAATCACGCTTGTTTTGCCATGATGAGCTTTTGCAAAATTCGCAAAAGCGCTTCACGCCAATTTTCTTCCCCGGCTTCTTTAATATTGACCCAATAACCGTTCTTTCCTGCCCTTGCCAGGTGGTCAACTTCAGCCAAATCGCGGCTTTTTAGGCCGTTTGGCAGGGGCGGATAGCTGAGCAAAACCTGTCCATTGACAATTGCGACTGATTCCAAACCGACCGCTTCGGCAGCCAGTTTTACCTGCATTTGGAAAAACAAATCTTTGACGCCTTCGGGCAATTCGCCAAAGCGGTCTGAAAATTCAATTTCCGTTTGGGCGATTTCTTCATTGCTGCGCAGGTTTGAAATCCGCCGATATAGTTTTAGACGCAGGTCTTCATCGGGCACATAAGTCGAAGGAATTTCACTGTTGAGTGGCAAATCGACATTCACATTTAAGCTGGCAACCTGAGCCAGGGGTGATTGGCTCGTATCCAAAGTCTTGAAACCGGTATCCTCACGCAAAGCCTGCACTGCTTGAGAAAGCAGTTTGGTGTACATCTGAAAACCTACCGCAGCGATATAACCCGATTGTCGCGTCCCGAGCAAATCTCCGGCACCGCGCATTTCAAGATCGCGCATGGCAATCGAATAACCGGCACCCAGAGAAGTGTTGTCTGCCAAAACTTCGAGGCGTTCTTCGCCTTCGGCCGTAGGAGCACGGCGTTTATCCTGAAAGAGATAGGCGTAAGCGCGTTGGGCACCTCGACCAACCCGACCGCGTAATTGATAGAGCTGCGACAAGCCGAAGGTGTCCGCCCGGTCAACAATCAGCGTGTTGGCATTGGGAATATCCAGCCCGGATTCGATAATTGTTGTTGAGAGCAAGACATCAATCTGCCCGGAAGTGAATTGATGCATTACTTCCGCCAATTCTTGTTCGGGCAAGCGACCATGCCCAATCCCAATCCGGGCTTCGGGAACCAGATGTTGGAGGTGGTTATACATGGCGGCGATTGAGTGAATGCGGTTATGCACAAAGAAGACCTGCCCGCCGCGGTCCAGCTCGCGAATGATGGCTTCCCGGACCAATTTGCTTGAGTAGGGGCCGATATGGGTAACCACCGGCAGACGTTCTTCAGGCGGGCTGTTGATTGTAGAGATATCGCGGACACCGCTCAATGCCATATAGAGCGTTCTGGGGATGGGCGTGGCGGTCATGGTCAAAACGTCGACTTCCTCGCGCATTTTTTTGAGGTGTTCCTTATGACTCACGCCGAAGCGTTGTTCTTCGTCAATAATCAGCAAGCCAAGGTCGGCAAATTGAACGTCTTGTGAAACCAATCGGTGTGTGCCGATCACGATATCAATCTTTTTTGCCGCCAAATCTTTGATGATTTTATCTTGCTCTTTTGGGCTGCGAAAACGAGAAAGCATTTCAACCCGGACCGGGAAAACAGAAAGGCGTTCGCGAAAAGTATCATAGTGTTGTTGAGCCAAAACGGTTGTCGGAACCAAAACAGCAACTTGTTTACCGTCACCAACCGCCTTAAAGGCAGCCCGGAGGGCGACTTCGGTTTTGCCATAGCCAACGTCACCGCATAGAAGGCGGTCCATTGGGCGTTGTGATTCCATATCGGCTTTGATTTGTTGGATTGCCAGAAGCTGGTCGGGCGTTTCGATATAAGGGAAAGAGGCTTCCAACTCGCCTTGCCAATCGCTGTCGGGTTTGAAGGCATAGCCCTCCGCCATTTGCCTTTTGGCATAAAGCTCCAGCAGGTCTGCAGCAACTTCAACTACAGCACGGCGCACTTTGCTTTTGGTCTGAACCCAGTCTGCTCCGCCCAAACCGTTCAGGCTCGGGTTAGAAGCGTCCGGTCCGATATAGCGCGAGATGCGGTCTGCCTGATGAATCGGAACGTAGAGCACGTCATTATTTTTGTATTGAATGCTTAGATATTCGCGTTGGTTTCCGTCGATGTTGGGTTTGTGCAAGCCGATAAATTGACCGATGCCATGGTCGACATGAACAACGTAATCGCCGGGTTTGAGATCGGCAAAAATTGCTTCGGGTGCTTCTGTGCTCATTGGAGGGCGACGACGCGGTTGCGGTCGGCTCCAACCAAAGATTTCGCTGTCAGTTAAGAGGTGATGGCGGCGGTTTTGATTGACTTGCAATATCCATCCGCCGGAAAGAGAGCCTTCGATGAAACTGTTTTTAGCAACTTCTTGGTCGGGATGGCTTTCTTTCCAGAGCTGTTCGAGGCGGGCAGCCTGACGCGAAACAACCGTCCAGGGTTGATTTTGTTTGCTCAGTTGGTCAATTTCGGCTTGGAATTCTTTTAGTCTGCCGGCAAAGCGTGGACCCGGGTCAAAGAGGGCGGAAAGCGCGGAGCCACCGCCATCGTTGCTGTGACCCATTTCAATCATCTGACTGTTTCCGGCACTGTCGAGCAATTCTGACCAGGTGAGATAGGGCGATTTCGGGTTTGCAGCCGGGTCGCTTTTCTTGATTTCTTCAAGGCGGGCAATGGCTTCTTCTTCGATGTCGTTTGCGGCGGCGGCGATGAATTCTTCGCCATCCAAAAGGAGCAGCGCATCCTCGGGTAGGTAGTCAATTAAGCTTGAAGGAAAGCTGTAAATTTCGGGAATATCTTTTTCGCTGATTTTATAGGGCAATTCACCGTCTTGCATTGCCATAATCGGCAAAACTTCCGAAGCGGGAAAGATCAAGGCTTCTCCCAGCTTTTCTTCCGAACGTTGTGTGCCGGGGTCAAAAAGACGAATTGAATCAATTTCATCGCCGAAGAAATCCAGCCTGACCGGGCGGTTTTCAGAAGGCGACCAGAGGTCTAAAATGCCACCACGCCGTGAGAATTGCCCGGGCGAGACAACGATGTTGCTATATTCGTAACCGATACCGACCAAGTGCGTTGCCAGGTTTTGAAAATCGCGGCTTTCACCGCTTTTGATTCTCAAGGTGTTTTTGATGAAGTTGCGACGCGGGACCGTTCGGGTCATCAAAGCACGAATAGGAGCAACAATCACCATCGGATTTTTTGCTTTTGTTGCGCCGGGAATGAGCGAGCTGCCCAATTCGGTCAGAACGCGCAAACGGTCAAGACGAGTGGTTTGTGACCAGGGAAGGTCTTCATAAAAGAGCGGATTGGGTTCGGGAAAATAATAATTGACTTCCTGCGGCAGCCAAAAATTGAGTTCGTCCGAGAGCGAAAGTGCCCTGTCGGAACGGTTGGTTAGCAAGAGAATCGGGCTCTGCAGGTCTTCGTGTAAAGCTGTCAGCAAGGCTAAACGGGCAGCGCGAGGCAAACCCAGTCCTTTGCGGGATTGAACAGTAAATTCCTTCGCCTCGATTTTTTCAAGCAGATCGTGATAAGGCCGAAGGCTCCGGATAATTTCAGTCAGCTGATTTTCAGGCAACTTCGCCATTATATTTATTCATTGCCGCTACCAAGCCTTCGTTAACGAAGGTTTCGACGGCTTCCTGGGCATGGTTGATGACCATTTTTTTAAGTTCTTCCTCGTTTGGGAGGAATTTCTTGAGGACGTAATCTTTGGGATCCATTTGACCCGGAGGGCGGCTGATGCCAAGGCGCATACGAGGGAATTCTGTGGTTCCGAGCATTTGGCTGATGGATTCTATGCCGCGCTGGCCGGCGCTGTGACCGGAGGGGCGAACGCGCAAAGTGCCGAGCGGCAAATCGAGGTCGTCATGGATGACCAGCATATTTTCGACAGGGCATTTAAAAAATTTGAGCAAGGGGGCAACTGCCCGACCGCTTTCGTTCATGTATGTGAGCGGTTTGGCGAGAATAACTTTTTGACCGTTGAATTTTCCTTCGGCAATGATTGCTTTGAATTTGATTTTTTTGAGCGGAAGCGACCAACGCTCGGCAAGAGCGTCTAAAACCATGAAGCCGAAATTATGCCGGGTTTCGCGGTATTCTGCGCCCGGATTCCCCAGCCCGACAATCATAAAAGGAGCATTCTCTTCGCTTTTGTTGAAAAACATATCATCATCCTCGCAATCTTTTATTTTAACATAGAAGGGCAGGAAAAAAGGAAACCATGTACGGACAAGCCTTGTGTTTGTCCGCCAACTATTTGATCAAATAAGTATTCGCGAACGGAGAGGCTGGAAACCTTATACGGACAAGCCTCTATAGCACCCTACCAACGCAATTGATTAAAAGAGCCTTGCCAGAGATATTAATGTCAATCTGTACGGACAGTGCCTTTATAACACCCGATGCAGAGCGAGTGGTGTGTGTCTGTCCGCCATCTATTTGATCAAATAAGTATTCACGAACGGAGAGGCTGGAAATCTTGTACGGACAGTGCCTCTATAGCACCCGATGCAGAGCGAGTGGTGTGTGTCTGTCCGCTTGCGTAATTGATCGGATATGCTTTCCTGCCTGGAGTAGCCTTTGTCCGCCAACGTTTTGATTGGATGAGCAGTCTCGGACGGAGATACAGGAAACCTTGTACGGACAAGCCTTGCGTTTGTCCGCCAACGTTTTGATTGGATGAGCGCTCTCGGACGGAGTCGAGCCCCGGCCGTACGGAAGGTTGTTGTAATTAAATGAGCATTGGCAGAGAAATTAAAGCCAATCTGTACGGACAGTGCCTCGTGTCTGTCCGCCAGCGTTTTGATCGGAAGAGCACTCTCGGACGGAGATACGGGAAACCATGTACGGACAAGCCTTGCGTTTGTCCGCCAACGTTTTGATTGGATGAGCACTCTCGGACGGAGTCGAGCCCCGTCCGTACGGATGCTTTATCTTTGGCTCTTGGCTCTATTCCCTTGGCGCTTAGCTATTTCTTTCTCGTATCCCTGGTCTGAAGGTTGATAGAATTTGCGATCTTCCAAGCCATCGGGGAGGTATTGTTGTTCAACCCAATGCCCTTCAAAATTATGCGGATATTGATAGCCTTCGCCATGACCAAAACCCTGACCATCGCGGTTGGCATCCATCAGATGAATCGGCACGCCACCGGCACCGTTTTTGCGGATTTCTTCTTGCACTTCCCAAAAAGCGCCAACCGAATTCGATTTCGGAGCGGTTGCCAGGTAGATGGTTGCCTCGGCAATCGGATACCAGCCTTCGGGCATGCCGATAGCATCAAAGTTTTGGGCGGCGGCATTGACCACAACCATCGCGTTCGGGTCTGCCAAACCGATATCCTCACTCGCCAAGACAATCAAACGGCGTAAAACAAATCGCGGGTCTTCACCGGCCATCAGCATTTTGGTCATCCAATACAGCGCGGCATCCGGATCACTTCCTCTTACCGATTTGATAAAAGCAGAAATTGTGTCGTAGTGTTGATCATCGGTTTTGTCATACAAAACCGCCCGGCGTTGAATTGATTCCTGGGCGACTTCGAGAGTGATATGGATGACGCCCTTCTCGGCAGGGGTTGTTTCGACTGCTAATTCCAGGGCATTGAGCGCGTTTCGGGCATCTCCGCCGGAGATTTCCGCTAAATGCCGAAGTGCGTCTTCGTCAGCTTTTACGGTACGCAAACCAAAACCGCTCAGTTCGTCCTTGATTGCCCGGCTTAAGAGCTGATAAATATTTTCAGGGCTGAGCGGTTTTAGTTCAAAAATGCGTGAACGACTGACCAAAGCCTGGATGACATCGAAATATGGGTTTTGGGTTGTGGCACCAATCAGGGTGACCAAACCGTTTTCAACCTGGGGCAAGAGGGCGTCTTGTTGGGCTTTGTTCCAGCGGTGTATTTCGTCGATAAACAAGATCGTGCGAAGCTGTTCGTATTTTCTTCTGTCGATGGCTTCTTTAATCACTTCCCGCAAATCGGCAACCCCGGCCAAAACCGCACTTAATGAGACAAAATGGGCGTTGGTGCTGTTGGCAATTACCCGCGCAATCGTTGTTTTGCCGGTTCCAGGAGGACCGTAAAGGATAATCGAGCTAAAGAGGCGATCGGCTTCAATTGCGCGCCGCAAAAGGCTGCCTTTACCGATGATCTGCTCTTGCCCGACAATATCATTTATGGTTTGGGGACGCATACGGGCAGCCAGGGGTGCTTGAGCGTTCAACTGCTCGTTGAGAGAGTGATCAAAGAGGTCCATTCGGGTTAATATCCTTGTTGGAGATTAATCAGATTATAGAGCTCTTCCTGATTGACATAGCGCTTCAGGTTTTCAATAAAGAGTGTGATGACCTGATTCATCATGTTTGGCGAATAGCCAGCCAAATGGGGTGTAATGATGATTTTTGGATTGCTCCAAAGCGGACTTTCGGCTGGCAAGGGTTCTTCTGCAAAGACATCAAGCCCGGCTCCGCCCAAGTGTCCGCTGTTGAGGGCGTTGAGCAAGGCGCTTTCATCAACCAGAGAACCGCGCGAAATATTGACGAAATATGCACCGGCTTTCATTGCGTTGAAGGTTTTTTCGGTGAAGATGTGCTCGGTGTCTTTCGTGGCGGGCATGGCGACAACCACAAAATCACAATCTTTCAACATACCTTCCAAGCCCTCAATCGGATAAAGACGCTCGAAATAATCGCCATGCGGGTCGCCGAGACCTTTAGGCACGTAGCCCTTATCTTCCGGATGCATAATGTCGCGTTTGGTTGCCAAAACTGTTGCGCCATATTGATGAAGGTGACGGGCGATTTCGCGGCCGATGGAGCCATAACCGACAATGCCAACTTTGCTGCCGCGCAATTCACGCGGTTGCAGGCTGACGAACTTGTCTTCAACCCAGCGATTTTCTTGTTGGGCTTTAATCATCGCCGGCATTTTGTGCCCGAGCATTAGCATCATCATGATTGCAAATTCGCCCAATTGGCTGACCATCGCACCGCTGGCACTGGTCAGGCGGATATTTTTCTGTTGCAAGATTGGATCATCCAAAAAAGTTTCTATCCCAGCCCAGCTGCTTTGAATCCAACGCAATTCAGGCACTTTTTCAATTGGCGGTAAAAAGCGACTGCCAATCAAGAGAACTTCGGCTTTGCGCCAAACTTCGTCAGGAATTTTTGATGTGTCTTTTGAGCGGAAAACTTCGAGGTGAATTTGATCGCTCACGCCTTTAATGTTTTGGATTTGTTCATCTGTCAGGGAAATTGTGCTCAGAACCTGAATCTTTTTCTTAGCTTCCATATGTTGCCTCTCGTTAGTTGTTTTAGTCGGTCCTGTTTATCCAGGATTTGTGTTGATTTCTGCTTTTTCGTTTTGAAGGGGAAAATTCGACCTCGTTTTGACGGCTTCTTTGGGCTTGCCTTTGTTTGGACAACAAAAGGGCGAAAAGTAAAATCAGCAGGATGCCAAGGATGACCAATGGAGAAAGCGCTTCACCGGAAACCAAGGTATAGATCAACCATCCCACTAATACAATCGCCACAACCGTCAAAATTCTTCGAAAATTTCTCATATTTTTTTACCTTAAAAATAAAACCAAGCCTAAGCCTGGTTTTATTTTACTTTGAAAAGGTTTGAAAATCTTAGGCGCGTTTAACCCTGGTTTGGGATTGTTCGTGCATGTAGAAAGGCAGGTAGTAGAGACCGCCGCCATTCTTACCGGCAGAACCGGAGCCTTTCCAGCCGCCAAAGGGTTGGAATCCGGGCCATGCACCGGTGGTGCTGCCCTGTGGGCGATTGGCATAGGTAGTACCGGCTTCGATGTTATCGAAGAACCATTCGGTTTCCTCTGCGTTGCCGTAAAAACCGGCTGTCAAACCGTAGTCGATATCGTTAGCGATATGCATGGCTTCTTCGAGGCTCTTGATTGGGGCAACCATCAGAATCGGCAGGAACATTTCAGTTTTCCAGAGGTAATGATCCAAAGGAACGTCAACCGCGATGGTCGGGGCACAGAAATAGCCTTTGTCCATATCATTTTCCATCAATTGTTCGCCACCGGTCAAGATTTTGCCGGAAGCTTTCAGGTCAGCGGTAAATTTTGCGAAATCGTCATAAGAATTTTTATTGTTGACGGGACCAAAGAAAGTTTTTTGGAGCGTGGGGTCGCCGATTTGGAGTGCATTGGTCAGTTCGACAATCCGTTTGACGAAGGCGTCATAAACCGGTTCTTCAACAAAAACACGCGAATTGGCAGAACATTTTTGCCCTTGCAGACCGAAAGCTGCGCGAACAACGCCGATTGCGGCATCTTCAATGTCAGCATTTTTGGAGATGATGCTGGGGTTTTTACCGCCCATTTCCAAAATAACCGGGTGGGGATAAGCGCGATTGGCAAATTTGCGATAAATTTCCATGCCGACTTCCTTCGAACCGGTGAAAGTTACGCCTTTAACGTCGAGATTATTGGTCAAAGCATCACCAACAGTGGCACCGGGACCGGTAACCATGTTGATTACACCGGTCGGCAGACCGGCTTCTTTGGCACATTCGACCATCAAAGCATCGCCCCAGGATGTGTTGGTGGCGGGTTTGAAAACAACCGTGTTACCGGCAACCAATGCGTTTCCGATTGGTCCGGCGGCTAAGGCAGTGGGAAGTTGAAAGGTGAGATTACCAGCCAAACGCCATAAGGTTTGAGGACGGATGTGTTCTTGGAGACAAAACCTTCGATTGGGTCATCGCCCATTTGTTTTGTGAAGCCTTTATTGGCTTCCATCAATTCGACGCCATAAAGGATCAAATCGGCAGCTTCTTGAACTTCGCCGAGGGCTTCCATGCGATTCTTGCCGACTTCGAGCGAAACAGCGGCGCTGATTTCGTAGAGTCGATCTTCAATGCGTTGGGCGAATTTGCGGACTAAATCGCAGCGTTCTTGCCAGGGAAGAGCTTTCCAAGCCGGGAAGGCTGCTTTTGCGGCAGCGACAGCGTCGTCAGCATCTTTGGCGGTGCCTTTTTGGATAGTTGCCAAATGCCAGTCCCTGTTGATGGGGGAATAAGCTTCGTGTTTATCTTCAGCGTAGCGATCTTCGCCATTGATAAACATTGGGTATTCTTTACCCGGTTGCCCTTTTACTTTTGCAAGTGCTTTATCGTAATTGTCGTGCAATTCCTGTGGTGGGTTGTGCATGGTTCCATAAGTGAGTTTGAATGCCATGTTGTCTTGCTTCCTCCTGTGTAAGCTTTTGGCTCTATTCTAACACAGGGAACAAGGAAGGGGAAACAAAGGTAGTGAAAGACCCCACTGTCAGGATTTGGAAATCGGTTTTGAATATTCCAAATTGACCGCTCATCTCCAAACTTCGCCTGCTGACAGTGTATAATTTAGCCAACAACGGAGTATCTATGGCAGCAAAACCTACAAAAAAAACCACATCCCCAAAAAGCACTGCTTCTGCATCTAAAGCAAAAAGCACGCAGAGCAAATCAACTGCGAGTAAAAAAACCAGTTCATCGAAAGCTAAGCAAAAGCTCGAACCACGCTTACCCGAAAAAATGTCCCCTGAACGCAAAGCTGATCTCGCCGGAATTATCCTTATCGGGATAAGCTTAGTTTCATTGTTATTGACTTTAACCCAAGTCGGCGAACTTGGCAGCACGTGGACCAACATGATGAATAAGGTCTTTGGTTGGGGTGCTTACATTTTGCCGCTCGTCTTAATTGCTTTGGGAATTTGGTTCATGCTCTATCGCAATCAAAATCTTCCGCGAGTTACTCCCCAAAGACTAATCGGAACGGTTTACCTCTTTGTTAATTTATTGCTTTGGTTTGAAGTTTTCAGCCCTCTCTTCCCGACATCGACGGAGTTCACAGCCGGAGGCTTGATTGGCAACTTTATCTACGGTGAATTGGTGACCCTGCTCGGCAAAGCCGGAAGCCTGATTGTCTTAATCGCCTGGTTACTGATTGCCCTTGTCTTGCTATTCGACCTCTCAATGGCGGATGTAGTTAGCTGGATCACAGGAAAAGTTGAACAAACAAGAGCCAAAATAATCGAACGTAATCGTCAAAAGAGCCTTGAAAAAGCAGAACAAGCTTCCAAACCGGCAAGCTTTAACCAAGAAGTGCCAAAAAGACCCGAAGCAAAACCCATAGCAGTCAAGCCAAAGGAAACTAAAAGAAACCAAACGCCTACTGAAGTTGCTTCTGATGATCAAGGCGAGCCGGTTTGGAACATTCCCGTACCAACTGAAGTGCTCGACCCGGTCAAAGCTGCCCCAATCGACATGGAATCGGACGAAGACCGTGCCCGCGTTATCGAAGAAACACTGCGTTCCTTCAACGCTCGCGGGAAAGTAGTTGAAATTCGCCGCGGTCCTACAATTACAATGTTTGGTGTTGAGCCCGAATATATCGAAAGCCGTTCCGGCAAAACCAAAGTGCGCGTGAACAACATTACCCGTTTGTCAAATGACCTCGCGATGGCGCTTAAAGCCTCACGCATTCGTATGCAGGCACCGGTTCCCGGGAAGGGTTATATCGGCGTTGAAGTTCCTAACCGAAAAACCGCCATGGTTTCAATGCTCGATATCGTAGAAAGTCCACAATTTATCAGCCATCCTTCTCCCCTGAAGTTTGCCCTGGGCAAAGACGTTACCGGCAAGCCATTCACAGCCGATTTGGCTCAGATGCCCCATTTGTTAATAGCCGGAACCACCGGCTCGGGTAAATCGGTTTGTGTCAATACAATTTTGACCGGCTTCCTTTTAAATTTATCTCCCGATAAATTGCGCTTGCTTCTGGTTGACCCAAAACGGGTTGAACTAAGCATCTATAACGGCATCCCTCACCTCTTGACGGATGTGATTGTTGATGTTGATAAAGTAACCGGGGCTTTGCAATGGATGCTACGCGAAATGGATTTGCGCTATCGTATGTTCGAAGCCGACGGAGCGCGAAATATTGATGAATACAACTATCACCGCACAAAAGCCATCGAAAAGACCCTTCCTTTTATTGTCGTCGTGATAGACGAATTGGCAGATTTGATGATGCTGGCACCGACAGAGACAGAAACATCACTCGCCCGCCTGGCGCAGTTGGCACGGGCAACCGGTATACATTTAATAATTGCCACCCAAAGGCCTTCCGTCAATGTCTTGACCGGTCTGATTAAAGCAAACTTCCCGGCTCGAATTGCTTTTGCAGTTGCCTCGAACACAGACAGTCGCGTTATTCTCGACCAGCCCGGGGCAGAACGTTTGCTCGGCAAAGGCGATATGCTCTTCCAGGAACCGACCGCTCCGGCTCCGATTCGGCTGCAAGGTACCTATATTTCCGAACGAGAACTGGCAGCTGTTACCGATTTTTGGCGTTCTCAAAATGCACTCGAAGGTGCGCCTGAAAGACCTGATAAGGCTATCTTGACCACACGGAGTCATTTGCCAATGACCAATTTGCCGGAGATGAGCCAAAAACCACTCTGGCAAGAGATGGAAAAAGACCCGAATGCCGACCCAATTGAAGAAGAAGCATTAAAGATCATCCGTAAAGAAGGACGCGCTTCTGTTTCTATGTTACAAAAGAAAATGCGAATCGGCTATACGAGATCATCCAGACTTATCGAAAAATTTGAAGAAAACGGCATAATCGGCCCCCCGGATTCCCAAACCGGCACTCGCCAAGTGCTCGATTGGGGCGACTACCCTCCATTAAAACAAGATTGATTCGATAACTGCAGTAATTAAACTCAAAAACCACCTCAATCGGTGGTTTTTGTTTATACCCCAGGAGGGAATCGAACCCCCAATCCAGGCGTTAGGAGTGCCTTGCTCTATCCATTGAGCCACTGGGGCAGGAAGCCGATTATACCATTCCTAAGGCAAATAATCGTAGGGGTTGACCGGGTTATTCATATACCGTATTTCAAAATGTAAGTGAGCCCCGGTTGAGTTACCTGTTGTACCGGCCAAACCGATCCCCTGGCCTTGCATTACGTTTTCTCCACAGCTGACATGTACTTTGTCCAAATGCTCATAGAGCGTTGTATAACCGTTGCCATGGTCAATCACCACAAAATTACCATACCCGCCATCCATCCAACCGGCATAGACCACCGTACCGTTATCCGCGGCAAAAAGCTGCGATCCCATGCCTGCACCGATATCGATGCCCGGATGTCCGGCGTGGTAATTGTTACCGGTCAAATAATGCACAGCGGATGGCCAAATGAAAAAGCCGTTCCCTTGCACGCCGACAAAATCGAGCAAACAAGCTCCGGGACCGTTCCATCCGCTGACCAAACGCCCTTCCGCGTCACGCGTAACAGCTGCATAACTGAGTGGGACAAGTTCGCGGCGTCCCCCCGGAACCATAATCTGCGTGCCCGGCTCAATAACCGGGTTCGCTAAATCTAAATTGTTACCGACAAAAAGGAGAATATCCCGGATATTAGCCCCATAACGAGAAGCAACCGAGCTGATAGTATCCGTGCTGCGCCAGGTATGCAAAATGCCATCACTTGGCGGAATCGCAATCACCATATCAACTAAGAGGTTATCCGATTTATCTTGCAAAACATCATAGTTCGCAAAAAGAATCGAATCAATCTCAACATTATATTTTTCCGAAAGCGCCCAAATGGAGTCGCCGGAAACAACTCTGTGATAAATTGTCTCAAGCCGGGCGTTAGCGTTCCCTTCGGTGAAGATGCTTTCTTTGCGCGTTAACTCTTCTTCCGTTGGAATCTGAGCAAAGGGGGGCAAATCAGCAGTATCTTCGACTTGCTCATAATCAACCGATTCGACAGCCGGTTTTTCATAAACCGCCATCGATTTCGCAATTGGCGGCTGCCATAAAAGAATGGTCAGCAAGCCGAGGCTGATCATAATTGCGCTAACCCAGCTGACGACTGTTATCACCAGCTCGCGGTTAGCTTTTTTGCTATCGTTGATTTCAACGTCATCTTTGACGTCTTCTTTATTTTCAAGTTTTTCTTCGGACATAATTCATCCTCTGATACTTATATACTACATATCAGCCAGATTTTCCAGGAATTCTATGTTTGAACGGGTTTTTTCCATCCGTTGCAAAATTGCTTCAGTTGCCACAGAGGTATCCATACCGGCACCCTGAGGCGGGTTCGCCACCATTTGGAGATACATTCGGCGCATCAGCCAGATGCGTTGCAAAACTTCAGGAGCCAGCAAAAGGTCATCGCGCCGGGTTGAAGATTTTTCGATGTCAATTGCCGGGAAAATTCGGCGTTCCTGCAAACGACGGGAGAGAATCATTTCCATGTTGCCGGTACCTTTGAACTCTTCGTAAACCACGTCATCCAAACGCGAGCCGGTATCAACCAAAGCCGTCGCTACAATTGTCAAACTGCCACCGTCTTCCAAATTGCGGGCAGCACCAAAAAATCGCTTGGGAGGATAGAGAGCCGAAGGATCCATACCACCACTCAGCGTTCTACCGGATGGGTTGACCACCATGTTATAAGCTCGGGCTAAACGTGTCAGCGAGTCCATCAAAATAACTACATTCAAACCATTTTCTACCAGGCGTTTGGCACGGTCAAGCGAAACTTCTGCCATACGAACATGCGCTTGCACCGGTTCATCGAAGGTACTGGCAATCACTTCTGCACCAACTGAACGGTCCATATCGGTTACTTCTTCCGGTCGTTCACCAATCAAAGACATAATCTGGCGAACTTCGGGATGATTAATACTGATTGCGTTGGCAATATCTTTCAAAATGCTCGTTTTACCGGCTTTTGGGGGCGAAACAATCATTGCCCGTTGTCCGGCGCCGATTGGTGCGACCAAATTAATCATTCTGGTTGAAAGTTCCATCGGATTATGTTCAAGGTTGAGGATCTGGTTAGGGAAAATTGGGGTTAAGGCTTCAAAACGCGGCCTTCGGCGGGCTTCATCCGGAGACAAACCATTGATGGTTTCCACTTTCAATAAGCCTTGATGACGTTCTGATTCGCGAGGAGGACGAACATGCCCGATCACCAGGTCTCCTGAGCGCAATTCATAACGGCGCAATTGTGCCTGAGAAACGTAAACATCATCGGGACCGATTCGGTAGTTGCTGCGCAAAAAACCAATCCCCTCGTTCATGATTTCCAAAACACCGCCACTGACCTCGAGACCTTCAGCCTCTGCCAGATTTTGAGCAATTTTGACCACCAAAGCATCGCGTTTTAAACGTTTTACTTGTTCAATGTTTAGGTCAGTCCCAATTTTTTGTAATTCTTTGATTGTTTTTTTTTCGAGTTCGAAAATTTCCATAGTATTAATCTCTTTCTAAGGATGTCATAAACGAATATCCACCATTTAAATCAAACCTTCCGTTGGCATGCCACAGTTGAATCTGAGAAATTTGCATTATTAAAACAAAGAGCAGTGTGAAAAAGGGAATAACCCGAAATGGTGTGTAATTTGTCACTAATTGTTAATGATTATACCCGTTTTCTCGAGACGTGCAAGCTTCTTATACAAATTAGACTGACAACCGGAGGCAGGAATCGGGGAGCAGGCAACCCGTGTCTGTTTCGCAAAACTTACCTGCATAATATCCACTTCTTAGTGCAAACCGTTAACTGCTAACTGTATACTTCAGCTTCCAGACTCCTTCTTAATTTGTGCCATAGCTCAACTGCCATGCAAAAGCACTTTTCTTCTATTTAAGAACCAGAGGCAAAAAGATCGAATACTGCCCGCCGAGGGCGAATTCACCCAAACGGCATAGGTTCAGGCTGATTCGATTTATGACCGGATCCCTTTCATAGATTGTGTTTTCACAAATTTTTTCAACCGGAACCCATCGTCCGGGATTGGCATCATAATCAAAATAATAGAGATGCAAATTTTCTTCCGGCAATTTACCAAGCGAAATGTCCCCATAGTAAATATTGACAATTAAATCCGAAGAAAGGTTGTTTGCCGGACTGCTGGGACTTGACGGAAAAAGCTTAAAGTTACGCGTTGTCGGAACAAAATTGGCGTTGGCTTCCCAATACTGCAAATGTGGCGCAAAAGTAATCTCGTCTTCTCCTTCAAAGGCTCCGGCAGGGATTTCAAGGCTGACAGTGTAATTCCCTGAGTTGACTACTCCGCCTGTTGCCCCGTTGATTGAAACGCTTACTGCCTGGCTTATATACCAGTAAAAATCTCTTGCAACTAAAAAGTCATTAATTATCTGAGGTTGAGGAACATTAAGACGATTGTAACCTACATAAAAGCCGTAATAAGGATCTAAATTTGTGATACTACCTGGCAAGTCACCTGAGAAAGCGTTCGACCGCAAATCAAGTTGCGTAAGACTGGTCAGCTCCCCAATTTCCTCTGGCACTTCCCCGCCAAGTTGATTCATAGCAAGATTAAGGGTTCGCAACTTCTTTAGATTTCCTAATTCCTCTGGTATAGAACCGCTTAAATAATTATCTGCAAGGGATAGATAAGAGGTATTTTCTAAGTCACCCAATTTCGGAGGTATAGGACCGCTAAGTTGGTTGTTGCCAAGATCGAGACTTAATAATACTTCCAGATCTCCTAATTCCTCCGGTATTGATCCACTCAACTTGTTGTTGTCAAGATAGAGATTATTTAGGTTTTCCAGATCTCCTAATTCAGCTGGTATTGAACCGCTCAATTGGTTGTTGGAAAGGCCGAGATAAACTAGATTATTCAAATCTCCTAATGCAGCTGGTATTGAGCCGCTCAATTGATTGTTCTGAAGATAGAGATAAGCCAGACTATTCAGATTTCCTAATTCCTCTGGTATCGAACCGCTCAATTGATTGCTATGAAGATAGAGATAAGCTATATTATTCAGATTTCCTAATTCCTCTGGTATCGAACCGCTCAATTGATTGTTTTGAAGGTAAAGATAATATAGCTTATTCAGAGCTCCTAATTCCTTTGGTATCGAACCGCTCAACTGATTGTCGGAAAGAGAGATCCAAAATAACTCTTTTGGATTTCCTAATTCAGCTGGTATTACACCGCTCAACTGGTTTGAATTCAGATATAAATATCTGAGGTTGTTTAGATTTCCAATCTCTTTTGGAATTGAACCAGTCAATTTATTGTAATTTAGATAAAGATATCCGAGATTATCCATTTGTCCTAATGCTGCTGGAATTGTGCCGCTTAAGTTGTTATTTCCAAGATCAAGAGTGCTAAGTTTATTTAGCTCGCCTAATTCAGAAGGAATTGAACCGCTTAATTGATTTCGACTCAATAGGAGATATTCAAGATTATCAAGGGCTCCTATTGTTTCCGGTATAGTGCCTGTCAATTTATTGTTTGATAAGCCTAAGGTTTTTAATTTGCTGAGATTGGAAATTGTGCTTGGTATCTCACCGCTTATATAGTTATTGCTAATGTCCAGAGTTGTTAGATTAGTTAACTCAGTTAAAAACGAGGGAAAGTCACCGTCAAGTGAGTTGATTGTCATATAAAAATATTCAAGCTTGCTCAAATTTATAAAGGAAGATGGAATTGACCCACTCAAAGCATTATGGCTCAACGCTAAGTCAACCAGTTCACTTAATGAACCCAATTCTTCAGGAATAAGGCCGGTTAACATGTTCTGTCCTAAATACAGATGGGCCAGTTTGGAAAGACTCCCAAGGCTTGCCGGTATAGAGCCTGTTAAACTGTTTTGTCCTAAATTCAGATAAAACAGTTTGGAAAGACTCCCAAGGCTTGCCGGTATAGTACCAACAAGATTGTTGTACCATAAATTTATTTGTACAGTATTGCCGTTCAAGACGTCAATGCCATGCCAATCCTCTACATTGGCACCACTAAGCCAGCCATCATTATTCTCCCAGCCCGCTCCGGTGGTCGCATCATACAAGTCAAGCAATACTTCGCACTCACTTCGAGGGACATCGATAACAGATCCGCAATCAAAAGCCATTACTTCTGCATGGGTTTGAGCAATTAGCTCAGGGCTGGCTGGCTTAAACTCCCTTTGTTCAGGCTCTAAATAAGAAGGGTATACGTCAGGATATTCAAAAGAATCATCGGGAGGTAGTTCTTCCAAGTTTGCAAGCGGCATTTTTGGCGTGGCAATTGCCGCAGAGCTAAAACCTTGTAGTATAAAAGCAGCAAGGATAAGGCAAACAATAAGTCGGGAAAAAACAGACTTCATAACGAGCCTCCTTAGAGTGCATATTTTTTGTTATAGAGCAAATTATAGAGGGTTTTTTTATTTAGTCAATCGAATTAAACAAAAAAGAGTGCAGGAAGCAGGAATCGGGGTGCAGGGAGCTGTGCCCGTTTAGCATCAGCCACCTGCATACTATCAACTAATCACTGTTTACTATCAACTGCATACTGTTAACTGCCTACTGCCGACCGTCCTATTCCGGGTCGGGGAATTTCAGAATCAAGAGATAACAGAGGCTATTCAAGCGATTCAAATATTGACGAATGTTTGCCCCATCAATCCCTAAGCTGTCGTAGCCCTCATTGACCACGCGTTCTGCCCGCCGGACTATCGACCGTGCCAAATCCAAAGTGCCTGTGGTCTGCGTATAACCGGGGAAAATGAACTTACGAGGTAATTCAACCTGAGATTTTATTTCATCAAGCAAAGCTTCAAGCCGCTCAAATTCTTCCTCGAACAGCTCCGGGCTTTCCACTAATTCCTTTTCCGTGCCGATTCGGGCGGTGAAACCCATCATTTTGGACAAATCTTGCTGACAAACTGTCAGTTTGTCTTGCCAATAGGCGTCCGGCAAAAAACCTTTCGCCAGGCTCAAAACAGCGCTGGCTTCGTCAATCGCGCCATTAACCTGGATGCGCAAATCGCTTTTGCTAATCCCGCTGGCACCAATTAGATCCGTATAGCCAACCGGATTTCTCAATTTTTTCTCACTCATCTGAAAACCTTTCACTCTTCATTGGCTATTCAACACCGGTCAAAATGTGCCATTCAGCCACATTGTTAAACCGATCAGCCGGATTATAGACCGGGCCAAATTTCAAGTCTTTGATGGAATCCTTCACAGCATAGTTATAAACCGGATAGAAAAGCGGCAGAGAGGGCAAATCTTCATCAAAAAGTACCTGAAAATTGCGGTAAAGCTTTTGACGCATTTCATAATCTGGAATTTGGCGAGCCTGTTCGAGATAACTGCTGGCAGTGGTATTCGACCACTGAGCATAATTTTGCCCGCCTTCTATCTGGGACTCAGCCCAAAACTGGTAAGGATCCGGATCGGGCGTATCTGAAAGGTCAATCTCAATCAGCGCCATCTGATAATCGCGATTTTGCAAAGCGGTGACTACCTCAGCATAAGCCTGAGCATTAACCGTGATTCCGATTCCAATTTTTTCCCAATTTTGGCGTAAGATTTCAGCCATCGCCAAATGTTTTTCATCGTTCGGCACAAGCAAACTCAATTCAATGAGGGCTCCCTCGCTCATAAAACGCCCGTCTTCAGTCTGTGTCAAACCAAGTGCGGCCAAAATCTGGCGGGCTCCATCAGGGTCATAGCGATAAGCAGTCTGTTCGGCATAAAAAGCCCAGTTGTCGGGCATAATCGGTCCCTGAGCCAGCACTGCCTGGCCTTCGAAAACTTCATCCACAATCAACTGACGGTTCACTCCCGCCATCAATGCCTTGCGGAAATCCACTTTTTGCAAAATGAGCGCTCCGTTATTGCGATTGTTCAGGAAAACAATGTTCAATTTTGGCTGTCGGCTGGAATAGAGGTTTAGACCTGTCTGATCCAATACGTTTTGCAAGTCTTCGTTCCGGACTTTCGAAAGCCCGTCGACCTCACCTTCCAAATAAGCATTCAAAGCACTGTTTTCATCAGCATAGTAGCGGAATGTCATTGTTTCGATGTAAGCTTTGCCATTGAAATAATGTTCAAAAGGCAACAAATTTACAGCCGTGATTAGTCCGTCCTCCACTTCGAGCGAATCAAAGCGATAGGGTCCGGAACCGATTGGATTTAGATTAAAAGGATGGTCAACCAATTGATCAACCGTCAAATTTCCCAACAAATGCGAAGGCAAAACTTGAAAACTAAGGTAATCCATAAAAGGCGCAAAGCCAACCGGCAACGAAAATTCAATCGCCGTATCCGAAAGCGGATTGATCGTAACCTGACGCCAAAAATCCCTCAAATCACTGGGGATGAGCGGACTGTCACTTTGCAAAAGCGAAATGGTGTAGATAATATCCTGACTGTTGACCGGATTGCCGTCATGCCAAACCGCATTCGGTCGCAAATTGACCGAATAGACCGCGCCATCAGGCGAAACGTTCCAGCTTTCAGCCAAATCGCCCACAGGATAACCTTTGGCGTCAAAGCGAATCAAACTGCTAAAAATCAAGCGGTCAATATCACGGTCAGGCTGATTAAAATGATCTAAAACTGGGTTCAGGCGCGAAAATAAGCCAACCAAAGCTTCGGTATAGCTCCCGCCACTAATCGCACTGGGCGTTTCGCTAACTTCGGATTGAGGAGCAGCCTGGGAGAAGAAAAGAACCACCCCGACCAACAAGCCGGTGATCAGAACGATGAGAAGTTGCCAGCGAAATTTACGCATATATATTAAAGGCAACCCACGGATAAGGTGAGCTGCCTTTTTTCTCCATGGTGAATAGTTTTGGTTAAATTGTCTGGAGCTTAAACTTCCGGAATAACAACTTTAACCAAAGCCAAAATCAAAAACGTAGCGCTCAGTGCGATGGTTACATAGAACATAACCTGATCGAGACCACGTCGCTTGGTGTAAACACCTCCGGCATCACCGCCGGTCAGACCACCAAGACCAATGCCTTTGCTCTGCAACAAAATGACAGCAATCAGGGCGACAGAAATAATAATTAGGGCAATGTTTAAAATCATTGAATACTCAACCTCCAAATTTAACAGCTTTATTATACCTTATAAAACGAATTATACGAGACTTTCAAACTCGCAAGCCGTTATTATAACCAAAAAATCAAAAATTGCGAATTGACAAATGGGAGTTTCAGCAATTCTCATTATGGAACTGCACTCATCAATAGTAAGAATATTATTGGGACCACATCAGATCCTAATTAAATTACAATATTAATATAATACAACGGTAGGGGCAGGTTCAGGACGTGAGAGGTTTGAAACTGCTTAATTAGGAAAACCTGCCCTGTTGGAATCAGGAAAACAATATGCTTTTCAATGTGTATTCGCGCTTCTAGTAAGGGTGGCTCTGGCTGGGTTACGGATTATTGAGCATTCGTGATTAGGACCCACCCCTACCCGTGTATATATATTTCACGATTTATTTCATATTGAGAATTGCTGATGGGAGTTTACAGTTGAAGCAGCTGAAAGAGCTTTGGAATATCAACTACTTTGCTCATTTCGAAAACGACCAGTTGGTTAGCCTCACTAACCAACTGGTCTTAACATCTCAATCTAAAATCTTACGGGCGTCCTCCGGGACCGCCGCCGGGATTACCGCCGCCGCCGGGGAAGCCACCGCCTCCACCACCGGGGTTTCTGCCGCCACCGCCTTCGCCTGCGGTCATTGTTGTCAACAAGCTACCGGCGCTGTGAATTTCATAACTCTCCCCGGCCACAATAACCGGTGAGGAGAAAACCAAATAGCGCAAGTCAGCATCAGGCGTGAAGCTCATCAAGGTTATGCCGTCTTTTATCACAGTCAGCTCTTTCCCGGCCGAAATCCCGGAACTCAAGAACAGGTAACTCTGGCTCGCATTCGTCCCCGGAACCGCCCCGGTCCCCGTACCGCCATAAATCAAGCTAGCGCCGCTAAATGTCACCGATCCGTCAGCATCAACTGCGCCATTATCAGCCGAAGAATTGATAATCCCAATCATTTCGCCACCGGTAAAGTCAATCGTTCCGTTAGAATCCAAACCATCGCCACCGGCCACAAAGCGGATGGTCCCGCCGCTGATTGTAATGCTAAAGTCACCTGCGCCCCATCCCCATCCGTTGCTTGTCGCCGTCTCATCCTCACCGGCGGCATTGATGGCATCATCAGAAGCAAACAAGTCAAATTCTCCGCCCGAAATAATGATATGGCTTGCTTCAAGCGCTTCGAAAGACTGGCTGACCCTAAAGACACCATCCGAAATAGTCAATTCGCCTTCGGCATGAATGCCATCATCACCGGTCGCAATATCAAAAACACCGCCACTGATGGAAATATCCCCATCAGAATGGATGCCGTCGTCGGGGCTTTCAATCGAAAATCTCCCGTCGCTGATGCTGATCTGCATTCCGGCTTTAATCGCTTTGAATGAGTCCGAATCGTTGTCCGCGGAACTGAGCGAGGCAGTCCTGATGGTCAGGTTTCCGCCATTAATCCGCACCGCGCTGTCCGCCTGGATTCCGTCATGGCCGGCATTAATCGAAATCTCACCGGCTTCAATCAAAACAAAGCCCAAACTGCTGTCTTCACTGTTGTTGGTCTGGATCCCGTCATTAGCGGCATTTAAGGTAAAGTGCCCGTCCAAAATTGTGACCGAATCATTCCCGCGCAAAGCGTGATTAGCAGCATTAACCGTAATTTCACCGCTCTCAATCAGCAAATCATCCTTACTGCCAATCCCGTTATTGAAACCGGCATTGACAAGCAAAGCCCCATTGCCATTTATCGTCAAATCGTCCTTGCTAAAAAGGGCGGCATTCGGTTCTTCTTCAACCGTATCGGCATATTGGAAATTCAAGCCGCCATCGGTCAGGCTGTTTTGCGTTCCATCTGCCAAAGTGATAATCAATTCATCGCTTTGCATGGCATAAAGCGGAGAACCGCTCAAACTGATGATTTCAGCCCCGTTCAAAACAAGCTGAATAGTGTCGTCACTCGTAGCCTCAACCACAACCTGCCCGTCGCTCAGTTTTCCCGAGAGTACATAGGTCCCGGCTTTGTCGATACTGAGGATGTTATCCTTGACGGTCGCACCAGAGCCCTCAACAACTATCCCGCTCTCGCTCAAACTAATCAAAGTGGCATCAGCACTCCAAGTGGTCTCATTTTGGCTCGCTGGAAGCTCTTCAGTCGTGCTTTCCGCTTGTAGTGTTTGATCTTCTTCAAGCGTTTCAAGCGGATAGCTTGCTTCGTTTGAATTGGACGCAGGAAGCGAGGCAGTTGAATCGTTCGTTGCCGCCACCGGCTCGTTTGCTTGGGTACAGCCAACAAGCAAAACGGTAATCAATAAAAGACTCGTAAAGAGTACTGGAATTTTCTTATTCATCATTAACCTTTCAAAATTCATCAGAAGGTGCATCGAGCACCAAATTTATATTCAAATTGCCATTACGACTGCGAATTTCATCCAAAAACGCCTTTTCGCTGACATCATTTTTCATCCTAACCGAATAGTTCAGCTCAAACAAGCTGCCTAAATCCATTGTACGTACTTTTCTAAGTGTAGAGCTTTGGGTATATTCTGCAAAAATATCGTCGAAGCTATGCTCATAATTCAAGTCTTCGGGGATAGTAATTTTCAGTGTTTTTGCATTCCCCTTACTTTGCCCAAACTTGGTAAGTTCCAGCAAGAGCATAATGCCACACAAAATCAAAGCCACCACCACGGCATATGCCACGAAACCCATTCCTGTCGCCAAACCAACCGCCATACAGAGCAAAACATAGGTAATGTCTTTTGGATTACCAGGAGCACTGCGAAAACGAATAATCGAGAAAGCACCCGCCAAACTAAAAGCTCGCGCAACGTTGTTGCCAACCAGCAGGATAATCACGCTGATTACCACCGGCAAAATAACCAATGTCAGAGCAAAACTCTCACTGTGCTGACGATTTTTTTGGGTCTTTATGTAAACCAGACTAATCGCCAAACCGAGCACAAAAGAAACGCCTAAGGCAATCAACATTCCCGGCAAACTCATGCCGGTTTCAGCATCTGTAGTAGTAAAAATTGAATCAAACATTTTCATACCTCTCTAAATCGCCATCGATGCAAACTCATAAAAAGCAAGATCCTGGTCTTTGAATTTGAAAAGGGTATTCGCCAAATGCCCATTTTTTAGATATTCCTTATATTCGGCACCATATTTCGAATAACTGGTCGGATAAATCTTGTTTTGCGAAAGCAAATCTACCAGCCAGAGCGGGTAACTCTTTCCGACCTTTATCTCCATCACGATTTGCCCACCTTTGAGGAGCTTAGTGCCAAAATCACCGGCTTCAAAGGCAACATCCTTCCGGCGCGAACGAATCTCAAGATCAAAGGATATGCGCAGGTCTTTGTCATCATTGCCGAAATATGCCACCCGGTCGTAGGCCAGATAGAGCTTTGGTTTTAGCACATGATTTTGTAAAACAAAAGCAATTTCTTTCAAAACCTGTCGATTTTGGTTCGGTTTTTCTTCAGGCAAGATTCCGGTTTCCAGAAAAGCATAGGCGTCCTTCAAAACCAGCCCACTTCGACGCTTATTGACCAATCCGCTGACCTTTTTCTTTATTTCTACGAAGACCTCATCCTCAAGCGAAGGCTTCCCATAAGACCTGATTCGCAATTTTTCCTTATAGAACGGCTTGGACAGAGAATGGCGAATCAGCTGGCTATCGTCGGTGTCATAGTAAAGGTTTCGAATGGTATAGCTTTCACCATTTCTGTTATGCGCATCCAAAATCATTCTTTCGCCAAAACTATTGGTTAGTTTGGTGAAGCTGTTTTCATCAATCAAATATTTACTTTCAAAACGGTTGAATGTTTCAATTTTCATCATAATCTCCTTAAGCAAAAAATCCTTGCTGAAGAGATAATAAACTATGCGGCAAAAGAATTCCCCGAAAAAAGTGTGCATAATTTACGCATATCATCAGCAAAGGCGTTTTTTGGTTTGGAATAATGTAAAACTTGCCAGCTTGAAAATTAATTTTTCAAGTTGCTGCTAAGGCAAATCAGACGACAAAAAATACGAATTTCAAAAAGCTTGCTGTGAAATAATTAAGAAAGCTGGATTGAAACCCTGTGGCCGGGAGCTGCGACCGCTGATGGTTCAATCCAGCTAACTTTACCGATATAACTTTGCGATAATTATTCCTATCGCCAGTACTAAAACAGAGCCACCCAAGAGAATCAGCTTTTCAATCGGAGACGCTTCTTGATTGCTTGGCTCAGTAAATCCGGATTGCGGATTTAAGCCTTCCGGGGATGCAGCTCCGTTATCATCTCCGGTCCTATTGTTCATTGGTCGTCGTGCTTGTTGATCAGATGATGTCTTCTCATCAAATGAAGGCATGCCATCTTCTGTTTGATTATTTATGTCCTCGCCAGGTCCATTCCATTCAGGAAATGCGTTTCCATTTTGATTAGGATTCGCTGCATCTGTTGGGGCGTTGTTAAAGCTTGGATTTCCTCCGGTATTCATGCTTCCCATATTCGAAAGACTAAGATGGGAGGCATCGACAAGCTTTGAACTATCTGCGAGCTGACCTTCGTCAGTAGATGGAATGCTTCCTTGCAATTGACCTTTAATGCTCTCTGCCCGCAAAAGGCAAAACTCCCGCAATGTTTCCACCCCAGCCTGAAATTCTTCATAACTAAAAAATGCGGTTGGATCTTTTTGCACATAAGGCGCAATCAGTGTAAGCGTCTCATCTATCAATTGTTCAAAATCATGGCTGTCAAAAAAGGCGGAAATAAAATCCGCATATTCCTGGTGATATTGATCGAGATACTCTTCATTTTCAAAAATCCAGGCAAGCATAGGGCGAGATTCTATTGTTCCGCTGCTTACCGGTGAATCAATTGGAGAATTTACAACTGAAGTACTTGAACTTTTCTCTGATTGATTGGTTCCCATCCCGTTAAAACTACCAAAAGCCATGTTGTAATCCCAAGGAATCATCGAGAGCATCCCATCATCCTCATATAAGTAATAGTTATGCATCATTGAGCCTGTATAACTATCGCCATTTTGGACAAAGTCATGCACCACAAAATATTTGATGACATCTTCGATGTTGACTACCTTTTCAAGGTGCTCAGACTGGCTAAGCTGTTTAAGAGAAGCAATCAATCGCTCTTTATCAACTTCAGTAACATCAGTCTTTGCGTTATCAAAAATATTGGGGTAGCTGTCTGGGTCATCATCAAGATATTGGAGAGCCACATCGGAATTTCCGGAGCTTGTAAAACCTCTCCCATCACCATTGCCCTTATCCATGTCACCACTCATTGGAGGACTAAAACCCTCCGGCAACTCTCCTAAATTGAAGTCCCCAGGGAAATCTTCTGAATTGAAATCTTCCGGCATATTTTCAAAGTTTAAGCCCTCCGGCAATTCTCCTGAATTGAAGTCTTCCGGCATATTTTCAAAGTTAAAGCCCTCCGGCAATTCTCCTGAGTTGAAGTCTTCAGGCATTTTTTCAAAGTTTAAGCCTTCGGGCCTCTCACCGGGATTGAAACCTCCAGGGAAGTCACCCTCATTCATAAAATCATCCATTCTAAAATTTGCGCCTGCCCCTCGTCCCCCGCCCATATCCATACTGTCGGGTTTATATAAGTTTCCATGGTCTTTTCCATAATTTCTTTCTAAGAAACTTTCTTCAACCCCTTCAACAGCTAAATACAGCCCCCAATCAGAACCGTTGACCGTCAAGTAAACATAGCTGCTGAGCGGCGAAGCTATCCCGATTTCGCTCATCATTGTGTAAGTCAAATAGTCATTCATATAGGAACTGTCATACATCAGGTTGTTTAAATTCAGCTTATCAAGCCCATAGTAACTTCCATCACTGCGATAATGATCAAACTCAAGCTTAAAACTATATCGGTCAGTTCCATATGAGGCTACAGACGATAAAGAAGAGTTGCCTTTAGCTCGAAGCCCAACATTGGAATACTTCTCACCGTCAATGATTATTGTTGCAGACGAATACTCTTCCGATGTGGCATTCTGTATAAATTCATCCCAATCATCCATAACAATATCGATCTTATGAACTTCCGAGGTGTCGAAAATATGGTTTTCATACCCAATAGTATCTT
>Ga0265295_1002179_pt1 | contig 32077 bp, 29 predicted proteins | sample Munlansysbiofilm_FD_192503 | JGI IMG/M metagenome (GOLD analysis project Ga0265295, IMG submission 192503) | Leachate microbial communities from a municipal landfill in Southern Ontario, Canada - Methane capture system biofilm | ecosystem: Engineered > Solid waste > Landfill > Unclassified ... | reverse complement strand
GGAAGAAAATGATGATGAGAAGGATTTTCTGCATGGGCTCGAAATTTCCGGCAATCACGGCCCTTAGGGGCTGCTGGACAAAAATGGATGAAGGCGGGCGCTCCGATGGCAGACCGCCCGGGGATGAAAAGGTCCGGTTCATGATCCCCCGTTGAAAGAGGACCCGGGGAAAGCTGTGGCAGCCTGCCGCATCCGTCAGTTCGATCACGTCGAGCAGGAAGAAGAGGCGCATGTGGAGCAGCTGGAGGAGGATGTACTCCCGAAAGTTCCTCCGAAGACGGACATGAGTTTTTCAACCTCGGCGGAGTCGCAGTCCGGGCAAAGGACTTCCCGTTTTTCTGAAATTGAGAAAAAGAGGACTTCGAAGACCTTCCCGCAAGATTTGCAGCGAAATTCATAAATCGGCATAAAATTCCTCCTGAAACAAAAAAGACACGGGGCAGGATTTCCACCACCATCCCACGAAAAGGCCGCCTGAACGTGCTTCACAATTCTATAAATAACCTGTTGTCCCTTTGTCAAGACAATCCGGCCAATCCTTCGGGATGCCTGTGAATGTCCTGTTGACGACATCCCGGAGCTGTGTTAACTAACATCGTCAGCCGTCGCGTCGAGATTTGTTTCCTCAAAATACAAATTATCGCTGAGAGCCTTGGAAGGGAAGGGGATATGCCGGTTTCGAAGAAGATTCAGGGAATGCTTTCACGTTCATCGTGGATTCGAAAGATGTTTGAGGAGGGTCTGCTTCTTAGGCAGAAACTGGGGCCTGAGAACGTGTTCGATTTCAGCCTCGGGAATCCCAACGTACCGCCACCGATCGAGTTTGATGCCGCCTTGAGGGACGTGGCCGGCCAATCTCTTCCCGGTCAGCATGGGTACATGCCCAACGCCGGATACCCTGAAACGCGTGAGGCGATTGCCGACTATCTGGGCCGGAAATTCAAGGTGCCCCTGACATTTGAGCACATCGTCATGACCTGCGGCGCTGCGGGCGCATTGAATGTCACCATGAAAACGATTCTCGATCCGGGAGACGAAGTCATTATTCCGATGCCGTATTTTGTCGAATACGGTTTTTATGTGGACAATGCCGGGGGGGTAGCCCGCCTGGTTCCCACGAAAGAGGATTTCAACCTGGACCTGGAGGCAATTCGATCGGCCTTTACTGAGAGAACCAGGGCTGTGCTGATCAATTCGCCGAACAACCCCACCGGACGGGTCTATGACGCCGAAACCATCCGCGGGCTCGCCGCCATTCTTGAGGAAAAGGAGCGGCTTTACAACAGGGCCGTCTATCTGGTTTCCGATGAGCCCTACAACGAAATCGTCTACGACGGCATCGAGCTTCCCAGCATTATGGAGTTCTGCAGGAACAGCATCATTGCCTATTCCTATTCCAAATGCCTGTCTGTGCCGGGTGAACGCATCGGGTACCTCGCCCTTCATCCGGAGCTTGCCGAATTGAAGGAAGTCCTTGGCGGAATGATCTTCTGCAACCGGATTCTGGGGTTTATCAATGCCCCGGCCCTGATGCAGCGGGTTATCTCACGGATTCAGGGGGTGCAGGTCAACGTTGGCGAGTATCAGCGGAAAAGGGATCTGCTCTGCGAGGGATTAAGCTCTTGCGGATACTCCTTTGCCAAGCCGGAAGGCACCTTCTATCTCTTTGTCCGATCGCCTGTGGACGATGACGTGGCATATGTCCGTGCGCTTCAAGAGCGCGGAATTCTCACGACGCCCGGGATCGGATTCGGGGGGGCGGGCTATTTCCGCATCGCCTATTGTGTTGAGGATGCCTCGATCCGCAACGCCCTACCGGGCTTTGCGGAAACGATAAGGGAATCTGGAGGACGGTAGAGCCTTTGACGCTGGTGCCTTCCGGTATCGGAATGTCTGTTATTCGTAGCGGATGCTGAAATCGCTGAATTCGCCAGCATAGGGTTCATCGAGAACGCTGAGCTGATCCACGATGGCATGGGGAGGGCCGTGCCTGCACCAGTCGACCATAGCATCCACATTCTGCCGTTTTCCTTCGAAGAGCACCTCGACCTGTCCGTCGGGCAGATTGCGAACCCAGCCATGGACGTGAAATCCGAGGGCTGCCCTTTGGGTGTGGGTGCGAAAGAAAACCCCCTGAACCCTCCCTTTGACAAAGACGCGGGAACGCTTCATGGTTTATCCTCTCTTCCGACCATAGCCAGGAATTCCTCCTCGCTGAGGACGGGAATGCCCGATTCCTGAGCCTTTTTGAGTTTGGAGCCGGCTGACGCGCCGGCAACCACGTAATCGGCATTTTTCGTAAAGGAACTCAATGCCTGGCCGCCAAGGGATTCAACGATCTGCTTGGCCTCGATCCGTGTCATCCGGGTCAATGCCCCCGTGAAAACAAAATATTTTCCTGAAAGGGGCGAAGGGAGAGGGGACCCGGAGGGTTTTTCCACCGGGGAAACCCCGGCGTCCTTGAGCTTTTCAAGAACCCGGCGGTTCGACTCGTTGCGGAAAAACTGAAATATACTGCTGCCGACTTCAGATCCGATGTTCGGAATGGACAGAAGCTCCTCTTCCGAGGCATCCATCAAGGCGTCAAGAGTCTGAAATTTCCGGGCCAGGATCTTCGACAGATGCTCCCCGACATGGCGGATCCCCAGCGCAAAAATGAGCTTGTCCAGTGGGGGGGATTTGGACCGTTCAACGGCGGCAAGGAGATTCTTTACGGACTTTTCCGCCATGCGCTCCAGGTTCAGCAGGGTGTCCCACTTCAGGAAATAGAGATCTGCGGGATCGCGGATGAGCCCCGAATCCACCAGGTTAGAAACAAGCTTTTCTCCAAGGCCTTCGATATCCATTCCCCCCCGGGATGCGAAATGGATGATATGTCCACGAATCTGGGCCGGGCAGGAGATGCCGATGCAGCGATGGGTGGCCTCTCCTTCGATTCTGACGACCTTGGACCCGCATTCCGGGCAGTGGGAGGGCATCTTGAAGAGTCTTTCCCTGCCGGTCCGTTTTTCCTTGACCACCATGACGACCTCGGGGATGACATCGCCCGCGCGCTGAACGACAACCGTGTCACCGATGCGGATATCTTTTTTGTCGATTTCATCCTGATTGTGCAGCGTCGCCCGGCTGACGGTGACGCCGCCGACCAGCACGGGAACCATGAGGGCGACGGGAGTCAGGGCGCCGGTTCTTCCTACGTTGACGAGGATGTCTTCAATCCGGGTCGTTGCCTGCGTCGCGGCAAACTTGCAGGCCAGCGCCCAGCGCGGGCTGCGTGATACGGCTCCGAGGCGTTCCTGAAGGGACAGGTCATCCACCTTGATCACCATCCCGTCGATCTCGTAGGGCAGGTCCTTTCTTTGATCCTGAAGTTCCTGGTAGAAATCGATGCAGCCTGAAATGCCGTCGACCCGCCGGATCAGGGGATTGACGGGAAACCCCCAAAGGTTCAGGGCGCCAAGCACTTCGTGGTGATGGGTAAAGCTTCTCCCTTTGACGAGCCCCACGGCGTAACAGAACATTTTCAGGGGCCTTTTAGCGGTTATTGAGGAATCCAGTTGCCTCAGAGATCCGGCGGCGGCATTGCGCGGATTGGCGAAGGGGGACTCATTCGCGGCGAGGCGTCGTTCGTTCAACCTGCGGAACGATTCGGACTCGATGTAGATTTCTCCACGGACCTCGATCTCTTCCGCTACAGGGTTTTCAGGTGTGGTCGGGATCCTCAGGGGGATGGAATGTATTGTGCGGATGTTCTGGGTAACATCCTCACCGGTGGCGCCGTCACCGCGGGTGGCGCCGCCGATGAGAACACCGTTGACGTAGGTCAGATTGACGGCAACGCCGTCAATCTTCGGCTCAACGACAAAGGAGAGGCTTGTCGAGTTGCCGAGAAACCGATTCAAACGCTCTTGAAATTGCAGGATTTCGCCCTCTGAAAAGGCGTTCGCGAGGCTCAGCATGGGTGTCCGGTGCGCGGAAGGGGAAAACTTGCTCAGCGGAGCAGCTCCGATTCGCTGACTGGGAGAATCCTCCGTGCGCCACTGGGGAAACTGATCTTCCAGGCGGATGAGCTCCCGGAGAAGAAGGTCATATTCTGCGTCCGAAATGACGGGGTCATCCAGCTGGTAATAGCGGCGATTGTGGTATTCAATCCGAGACTTAAGGTCTTCAATGCTCTTCCGGGCGGTTTCAGCATCCATCATTTAATCCGGCGGAGCATCGGCCTGCCTTTAGGAGCGACAGGTTTTGCCTGTTCATCGCTCTGGTGCTGCATAAGCAAAATCTGCTCGTTGAAGATCCGGTTCTTCACCCGGACGGCGTTGATAATAAAGAAAATGATGACGGACTTTTCCCATTCCTTTGACGTTTCAAAGTGCTCCATCCGGTATTTGTATTTTTCCCAGAGGCTGGAAAGGGAAGCCTCATCCAGGCTCAGAATTTTTTCCGCTATTTTATCCAGTGATGAATCAAGCATGATCAATCTCCAGGAAACTTCTTTGTCCTTAATTTAAAACAGACGGAAAGGGATTGTCAATTTTAAAGAGTCTTTTGGTCTATTTTCTTCATGCCCTGAGAATCGCCCTTTTCGTTAATCGGCATAAAATGCTTGTATTTGGCTGACTTATATCGGATATAAACCGCGTGCTGCTTTCAGAAACAAGGAGGGTTCACCTGTGCGCATCGGCGTGATTTCGGACACTCATCTGCCAGCTTGCAATGAGAAGTTGAGAAAGATCGTGGACCGATATTTCCGTGATGCGGACTTGATTGTCCATGCCGGGGATCTCGTGAATCTCGACGTTCTTGAGGCGTTTGGAAGCAAGCCCGTTAAGGCAGTCTGTGGGAACATGGATCCGGTCTCCGTCAGAAGGGCGCTGCCGGATCGTCTCATTCTTGAAATCCGGGGACTCCGCCTGGGGGTTATGCACGGATGGGGAAGCGCCGAGCATCTTGAAGAGAGAATTTTCGCGCTCCTGGGACCAGTGGACTGCGTCATCTATGGCCATACGCATTATCCGGCCAATCGGATAAGGAATGGCGTGCTCTTTTTCAATCCCGGTTCCGCCCTGGACAGACGCTATGCCACGGACACCACCGTCGGAATTCTGGACGTGGGAGACACCATCACAGGGCAGATCCTTAAAATTGGAATTGAAAAAGAACCATGAATACCGTAAGAGATAATGGAGGCTTCACGAAGGAAGGAACATTAGCAGCCATCCTCATCAGGACGGGAAAGGACAAAAGGTTATGAAATCAATCTATGCCCCTTGGCGCATGGCCTACATCAAAAGCGGGAAGGCGGCGGGATGCGTGTTCTGCAGAGAATCTTTCCGTGATGAATCCTACGTTCTTCTGGATGGAAAAACGGCCTTTGTCATGATGAATGCCTATCCCTATACGAACGGTCACCTGATGATCATTCCCTTTCGGCACCTCAACAAACTGGAAGACCTGGATCAGGAGGAGAGGATGGAGATTTTTGCTCTGCTGGATTTTTCCATCCGGGTTTTAAAGCAGGTTCTGAACCCTGATGGCTTCAATATCGGAATCAACCTTGGAAGGGCGGCGGGGGCAGGAATCGATGATCATCTTCACATTCATATTGTCCCAAGATGGAACGGCGATACAAATTTCATGAGCGTTGTGGGTGACATACGCGTCATTCCAGATGACATCCTGAAAAGCTGCGAAGAACTCAAGGGATATTTCAGCAAATACCGGAAGGAGGAATGAAATGAAAATTATTTATACCGTTATTATCGTTGCCTTAATTCTCTTCGTGGTGACCTTTTCCCTGCAGAATACCCTTTCGGTGCACCTGGTATACTATGACGTGCTGGATGTTGTACTTCCCGTTTACATGCTGATCTTTATCGTGTTCATTATCGGAGTGGTCTTTGCCGGATTGATGGGCATTGTCGAACGCTATCGGCTGAATCGCACCATCAATCGACTGAATCGCATGGTGAGGGATTTGAAGAGGGATGTGCGGGAGAATGAACCTCCCGTCGTTCTCGATGAGGCAAAAACAACCGAATCGGGAAGGTCGGCCTGATCGCCCGATGATGACTTTTGCCGCCGGGACATTCCTGAAACGGCATTGAGGCACAATCGGTTGGCATGAACATTGAGAAGGAAGCAACATTTCTGGCCGATATAAACCTTGGGCGCCTTTCCAACTGGCTGAGGATCCTCGGCTATGACGCAGTCCTGTACCGGGGGAGGGCGGATCACGCTTTTTTAAGGAAAGCTCAGGGAGAAGAACGGGTCGTCTTGACGCGGAATGGGGATCTGGCAAAGCGACCCTTCCCTGGAATGCTCATCGTCATTGAAAATGATCGGGTGGAAAGGCAGGTGGAAGAGGTCTTCGAAAAACTTGGCATCGAACTCTCGCCGGACCGGTGTTTCAGCCGGTGCCTGAGATGTAATGTCCCGCTGAAAGAGGTCTCCAGGCAGGAAGTGCAGGATCGGGTGTCTCCTTATGTGTTTGAGCACCACAGTCGGTTCATGACCTGCCCTGCGTGCGGAGGCGTCTTCTGGCCGGGAACACACAGCGAAAACATCCGGAATCGGATCAGGGAACTGCGCATTCCGTTTCGTCGCCTTTGATCTTTTCCAAGGTATGCTTCAAGGCAGGGAGGACGACAGCCAGATTTTCCCGTACGCCCCTGGGGCTTCCGGGGAGGTTGATAATCAGGGTCCGGCCTCGAATGCCGGCAACCGCTCGGGAAATCATGGCATGGGGAGTAATTTTCAGACTTTCCTGCCGCATGGCTTCGGCCATTCCCGGAAGGGCCCTGTCAATCACTTCCAGGGTGGCGTCGGGCGTCAGATCCCTTGGGGTGACGCCCGTTCCACCGGTCGTAACAATCAGATCCAATGCCTTCTCGTCGGAAAGATCCGTCAGGGTCTGGCGGATCTGATCCTTCTCATCGGGGATGATAATCTTTTCAGTGACCAGAATGGAAAGCTCCTGCAGCATTCGAACGACCTCTTTTCCACTCAGATCTTCACGCTCACCCCTGGAGCCCTTGTCGCTGACGGTTACAACCCCCGCTCGAAATTCCATCGGGTATCACGCCTCTTCCTTTTTGGATTCCGCAATGATTTTTTCAGCCAGGTGGGCCGGCACTTCTTCATAGTGGGAATGCGAATAAGTGAATGTCCCGCGGCCGCTCGTCATGGAGGTAAGATCCGGCGCATACTTGAGGATTTCCGCAAGGGGAACCTGCGCCTTGACAATCTGGTGATGGCCTTTACTGTCCATCCCCAGGACCTTTCCGCGGCGACTGTTCAGATCGCCAATGACGTCCCCCATGTACTCATCGGGAATCTCGATCTCGATGTTGACGATCGGTTCCAGCAGGATCGGCTGGCAGAGCATAACACCCTTTTTAAAGGCCATGGAGCCGGCAATTTTAAAGGCCATTTCAGATGAGTCCACGGTATGGTATGATCCGTCAACAAGAGATACCTTGAGGTCGACGACGGGATAACCGGCAATGACGCCGTCCGCCATGGCCTCGACGATGCCCTTTTCCACAGCGGGCCGATACTGCTGGGGAATGACGCCGCCGACGATCTTGTCTGCGAATTCGAACCCATTCCCACGAGGCATGGGTTCGATGTCAATCCAGCAGTCACCAAACTGTCCCCGACCGCCGGACTGTTTCTTGTAACGGCCCTGAACGTTCGTTTTGCTCTTGATGGTTTCCCGGTAAGGAACTTTGGGCTGCTTGAGCAGGACATCAACACCGAATTTCCGCTTCATTTTTTCCACATTGACTTCAATGTGAACCTGTCCCATTCCCGAGAGGATCATCTCTTTGGTTTCCTCGTTACGGCTGAAGGTGAGGGTCGGATCCTCTTCACTGAGGCGAAGAATGGAGGAAACGATCTTCTCTTCGTCGCCTCTCGTCTTCGGCTCGATGGCAAAGGACATGACCGTGGGCGGGGGCTCTACCTTTTCGAAAACAACAGGGAACTTCTCGGCGCAGAGTGTGTCGCCGGTCACCGCTTCCTTGAGTTTGGCGACGGCGGCGATGTCTCCGGGAACGAGGAGTTCGGCAGGCTTCTGAGTCTTGCCTTCCAGGTAGAAAACGTTTCCGAAGCGTTCGCTTGATTTGTGTGACGGGTTGTAGACGGGCGTATCGGATTTCAACGTTCCTGAATAGACTCGGAAGAGGGTCAGGCGGCCGGCATAGGGATCCGCAATGGTCTTGAAAACATAGGCTGAGAAAGGGGCGCTTTCATCGGGGAGACGCTCTTCGACCTCGTCGGTGCCCGGCTTTGTGCCGACAGCAGGGCCGCGGTCCAGGGGAGAGGGAAGGTAACGGACAATGACGTCGATCAGGGGGCCGATTCCGATGTGCTTCAATGCTGAACCGCACATCGCAGGAACGATGGATCCGGAAATCACTCCGGTCCGCAAGCCCTCCTTCATGTCTTCCACACTGATTTCCCCATCCTCCAGGTACTTTTCCATCAGGTTCTCGTCAGATTCGGCGATGTCCTCCATCATCGTTTCCCGCATGCCTTCCGCTTCATCCTTCATGTCCTCCGGGATATCGACGGTTTTGTGCCCGCCTTTGGGGTCATCAAAGACGTAGGCCTTCATGGCAAGAAGATCGATCACGCCCTTGAAGGCGTCTTCGGAACCGATGGGAAGAAAGATCGGTGTAATTTTTTTTATCCTGGATTTAACGCTCTCCACGGCATTATTGAAATGAGCCCGTTCCCGATCCATTCGATTAATGAATACCACACGAGGAAGTTTATACCTGTCGGCATATTCCCAGACTTTCTCCGTCTGGAACTCAACGCCGCTCACGGCGTCGACCAGAATGACCGCTGCATCGGCGGCGCGGAGACAACTTCTCGTATCATAGGCAAAATTTGAATCCCCGGGAGTGTCCACGATATTCACTTTGTGCTTGTCCCAGTCAACAAAATTGGTCGCAGAAGAAATCGAGATGTGCTTCCTCTGTTCTTCAGGCTCGTAGTCGAAAGAGGAGGTGCCTTCATCCACCCGGCCGGCTCTTTCATTTTTACCGCTGACAAAGAGAAAGGATTCGCAGAGCGTAGTTTTTCCGGTGCCACCATGTCCTACGATTGCGACATTTCTCAAATTTTTTGATTCGTATTTTGCCATGAAAACTCCTTTCCGTAGATATCCATACCTGTCATGAAGACGTTCTATGATGCAGCGGCTGTTTAGCCTATTATTTCCTTTAAAGTCAAGTCAAATTTGGCTCTTACAAACAATCTGTCCTGGATTCCCAGGGAAATTCTCAGCCGAGTCCGAAACGTCACAATCTGATTGACAGCATCCCGGGAACTCGATATACATTTTTACTCCGAAAAATTATCACGCTCTCAATAGACCCCCTCCTGTTGCACATATCCGTCGCATATTCCAAATATCCAAAGGATGAAGGGCCAGCGCGCGGGCAGTTTGACAATCCGCACAGTCAGGGAAGCTGAAAAGTAAAGAGGAAGAAAAAACATGGCTGACCACAAGAAAAAGATCCGGAAGGTTCTCATCGCCAACAGGGGCGAGATCGCGCTGCGCATCCTGCGCACCGTGAAGGAACTTTCCATGGATAGCGTCGTGATCTATGAGAAACAGGACAGCGAGGCTTATTACATCCGACTGGCGGACGATGCCATCATGATCGGTGACGGTCCCCGGAAGGACTATCTGGATATCGAAAAAATTCTCTGGGCGGCCAGGAAAAGCGGCTCCGATGCCATTCACCCAGGCTACGGATTTTTGTCGGAAATTCCCGAGTTTTCTGCAGAATGCCAACGGGCCGGCATTGTGTTCATCGGCCCGCCTCCGGATGTCATCCGGAGTCTTGGCAATAAGGTCATCGCCCGGGACATCATGCAAAAGGCCAACATTCCCTTTATCCCGGGAACGAAGGATCTGTACCGCGGTGATGCCGGGCTTCGCGAGGCCATCGCCTTCGGGCGGAAATACGGCTACCCCGTCATGCTGAAGGCTTCTTCAGGCGGAGGCGGCCGGGGCATACGAAAGGTGACCGGAGAGGCGGATCTTGAGGTTCAGCTTCCCCAGGCTCGGGCCGAGGCCCTTTCCGCCTTCGGTGACGAAAGCGTCTATGTTGAAAAATGCATCGAAGCGCCGCGACATGTTGAAATACAGATTCTGGCGGATCAACACGGCCATATTATCCATCTGGGATCCCGGGACTGTTCCATTCAGCGGCGCCATCAGAAACTCCTGGAAATTGCCCCTGCCGATCTGCCTGCGGATGTCATGAACGCCATGTACCAAGCCGCCATTGAAGCGGCCCGTGTGGCGGGTTATGTCAATGCCGGAACCGTGGAATTTCTTGTGGATTCGAAAACCAATGAATTCTGGTTTATGGAGATGAACACCCGGCTCCAGGTGGAACATACCGTCACGGAGGAATTGACAGGGGTGGACATCGTCCGCGAACAGATCAGAATTGCTGAAGGGGAACACCTGAGGATCCCCATGGACAGGATTCATCTGCTGGGAAAGGCCGTTCAGGTCCGGATCAATGCGGAAGATCCGAAAAACAATTTTCTGCCGGAAGGCGGCAAGCGCCTCGAGGTTTACCAGTCTCCCGGCGGGCCGGGAGTCCGGCTGGATGGTCTGGTTTACCAGGGGTATAAAATTCCCACGGAGTACGATTCGCTGATGGTGAAGATGACCATTCGGGGGTTTAACTGGGAGCAGACAATCCAGCGGTTGAAAAGGGCCCTTCAGGGATTTCTCATCGTCGGCCCCAAAAGCACGGTCCCGTTCTATATGGCGATTTGTGACGAACCGGATTTCCTGGCGGGAAAGTTCGATACCGGCTACCTCGAAACCCATCCAGAGATCTTCAATTATCCGGAGAGTGAGCGGGAGATTGCAAAACTATCCAGATTGATTGCGGAGACGCACGCAAAGAAGATCAATCCGTATGCTTATTGATTGAAAGAAGAAGCAACATATGAAGATACCAGAAAAACTGCTAGAAGAGAGAATATCGCCGAGAGATCTGAAGGAAAAGGGGGTGTCCTTTGTCCTTGAAAAGATCCGGCGGACTGCCGGCTATTATGTAACCAACACCGAACGGGATCTTTCCCAGTCCGATTTCAAGAACCGGGTCATGCCCCACACCCAGCTTCTTGTAGCCAAGGAAAGAAACGACGCCGGCTATTTTTCCATCGAGATCACCGGAGGGGCCTCTATTCATGTGGATATGCTGCGCAAGCAGATGAATCCCCTGGAGAAACTGGAAGTGTTGAGCGCAAACATGCCCGATACGCTTTTTCAGACCCTTTGCCGGGGAATCAACCTTTTCGGCTACAGACCATACCCGGAGAATGTGGTCCGATTGACGGTTCGGTCCTTTGCCCGATATGTCCATGTATGGCGGGTTTTTGACTTCCTGAATTTCGTTCCGAACATGGTGCCCATTTTCGAAGAGGTCAAAAAGGCTGGTTGTCTCCTGGAACCGGCCATCTGCTTTTCCACGGGTCCGGAGCATACCGATGACTTCTATGTAAATAAGGTCGGCGAAATCCTTGACGTGACCGGCCCGGAAATTCTGCTGGGAATCAAGAATCACGGGGGGCTGGGGACCCCGAGGCGCATCGGAAGTCTGGTAAAAGCCATCTTGAATGCCTATCCGGAGCTTATTGTCCATTACCACGGCCACAACACCGATGGGGCGGATATAGGACGGATTGTGGAAGCCGTTCAGAACGGGGCGAAAATCGTGAATGCCGGAGATCACGCCTTCACCGGTTTTTACGGCCCGCCGCCGCTCCTTTCCGTGATCGACATCCTGGATGACCTGGGATACCACGCAGCGGGGCTTGATCGTCAGGCTGTGATAGAGACTTCCAATAAACTGCGGCCGGAGCGGGAATACTATCGGGATTTTGAATCGCAGTTTCTCGGCTTTGACCCGACCGTCCAGACTCACAAACTTCCAGGCGGGGCCACCGGATCAAGCTTCGAACAGGCACTGAAAGGCGGCTTTCTGCATCGCATGCCGGAAATTCTTCAGACGGAATTGCCGAGGGTGCACGTCGAACTGGGAAACTGGTGGAGCGTTACGCCCGGTTCGCAAATTCTCTGGACAACCGCGGCAAACAATGTCTTGAAAGGGCAGCGTTATAAGGACGCTACGGACGATCTGAAAAATCTCATGCTGGGACGCTATGGAGAGTTTCCCTTCTATCGGCCCTCGGATGAAATCTACGAGTCCGTTTTCGGGGCGGATTGGAAACGGATCGTGGATCTGGAATACGGAATTCAAAAAGTGGATGATATCGATCTGGGCGTTGAGAAAAAGGTGCTGGAGCATCGTCTGGGGCGTGATGCTTCTGAAGACGAACTGGTCCTTTATCTGCAGCATCCCAACGATGCGGTGGATTTTTTCAAGTTTGAATCAAAATTCGGAAAAACCTGGGTCCTGCCGCCCCGGATCTGGTTTAAAAAGGGCGGCTTCAACCTGGGGGAAAAGTTTGAAATCCTCGACATCTTCGGAAAACTGCACATCATCGAAATCGGAACGCAGCGGAAGACCAAAACGGGCGATGCAGTGACCTATATGCTCATTGATCACCATTCGCAACCCATCTTGACGGAAATGGAAACCGAGGGCACGGCAAAGGAAAGAAAATTGCGGTTGACTCCGAAGGAGATTGACGCCTTGGCCTTATCCGGTGATATTCGTTCGCACATCACGGGGACTGTGAATGAAATTCCCGTTTCGGAAGGAGATGAGGTTTCCACGGGGCAAATTCTCGTCATCCTGGAGGCGATGAAGATGCTGAACAATGTGGTTTGCGGCCTGAACGGCCAGGTGTCAGAAATCTTTGTCGGACCGGGAGACAAGGTCGAGGTTGGCACACCCCTGCTCATGATCAAGAAGGAATAAGGCGATCACGAGAATCATCCTCCGCATAAATAGACGGGATATCGCCTGTCTTCAATTTTTCCTTGAAGGGTATGAAGGCGTCTGCTCCGTCTCTACGATCGATCCGCGCATTGCACTGCTTCAAATCTCGGCGATGCCGGGTTTTGAAGATACGGTCTCGGAGATCCTTTGCCGGCTGAGCGAAGAAATTGAATTTCATGAGCCATTGCTTCCAGGGAACTGACGATGCGATCCCTTGAGACCGTAGCAAAAAAAGCGAACTTTTTTGCACTTTCCAGAGGCTCCAACGATGTTCATGATGACTCATACCTGGATCCTTAAAGAGTTTCTCGGTTCGAATTTCCGAGAGTCTCTGGATCTGTATGTTTATAATGTCTGTCCTGATCTTCTGCCGATCCACAAGAGCATTACCTCTGAATTTACCCATGGGATTCCACGACGTTTTTTCTATCCCCCACAACATCAGAAGGCCGCCTATGTGCTTTTTCATCTCCTGGTGGATGACATGGCCCACCATGGTCAGATTCACACCAACCCTGTCTGCGGTTTTAATCCAAACTCCCAAGGTTATGCCTACCGTCGCGGCCAATCGCTGATAGAGCCGATTCTGCAATTTCAGAAGAGAATAGGCATGGACATCGATCGCAGGACGGCCGCTTATCGAGCCCACACAATCATTGAACTGACCTTTGATCTGAGGCTTGTACAGGAAGCGGGGGAGGTGAGGTTATACGAATTGTTCAGTGAGGCGGTTGATCATACGGTAGACCAAAAAATGGATGAACTCTGCGAGACCCTTGACTGGTTTTTTGGGGTGGAAACGGCGGTGATTCGGCAGGCCCTTGAGAAAGGATTGAGTTCAGGTACCCTGGAAAGAATCAAGAGCCTCAAGGATATTGAAGGCCGAATCGGCTTTTATATCGACCGGTTCGGCCTGGATCGCAATGACGATGACGCATGGGAAGGAACCAGGGCGCTTCTGCTTCAGGCGATGCACCTGGTTGACGATATTGACGCTTTTCTGAGTCCTACCCTTTGCGCAATAAAAAATTCAAGTATTCCCTGCTTTTTATAAGGCCTTCTTCACAAATCCCGAACGCAGGCAACGGGTACAGACCTTCACCCTCTTGACGGCGCCTGTCTCACTGTCTATGCACCGGATCTTCTGAAGATTCGGGTACCATACTTTTTTCGTTTTATTGTTCGCGTGGCTGACATTGTTTCCAACAACGGGCCCTTTGCCACAAACGTCACAAATTCTAGACATGTCTCTTCTCCCTTCAAAAGAATGCGTTGCTTACTAAACCAGAACGGATCATTTTGCAAGCTTTATTTATGTCAAAGCGCATTTCCATGTATACAATTTGCTTATCGAATATGGTATCGTATTTTTAAAGCGTTAAATTTCCCAGGGTGGAGAAGAGAAATGAAAATGAAACTTGCAGTGTTGACGGGTGGTGGTGACTGTCCGGGGCTCAATGGTGCCGTTAAGTGGGTCACCAAAAGTGCCATGGACTCATGGTTGAGCTCAAAGCGCTCCATAAACTTTGAAGTAATCGGGGTTACAGAGGGATGGCGGGGTCTTGTTGATGTGAATCCGGATGATCCGAAAAGCCTGGAAAAATACATAAGACCCCTGGATGAGGAAACCGTGCGAACGTGGGACCGCTACGGCGGAACGAATCTCGGGACCTCGCGGACCAATCCTTTCAATCCGAAAAATGACCGGTCGGAAATCCTGCTTGAGAACATCAAGAAACTCGGGGTTGATGTGGTGGTGGCCATCGGAGGGGAGGATACCCTGGGCGCTGCCTACCGACTGCACAAACTGGGCGTTAAGACGGTCGGCATCCCCAAGACCATTGATAACGACCTGATGGGGACGGATTATTCGCTGGGATTCGACACGGCCGTCAACGTGATCATGGAAGAAATTGACCGGTTACGGACAACGGCAGGTTCCCACAGCCGGATCTTCGTTGTGGAGACCATGGGACGCCATGCCGGATGGCTGGCCCTCCATGGGGGCGAGTGCAGCGGCGCCTACATTATCCTCATACCCGAATATTCGTTCAATCTGGATGAAGTCGCCCATCTGCTGCAGGAGAGGAAAGGCAGGGAAATCCGCTACGCCATTATCGTCGTTGCCGAGGGCGCCAAGGTGGCGGGCCGGGACGAATTCATCCAGAGTGGTAAGATGGATGAATTCGGGCATGTTGCCCTTGGGGGAATCGCCAAGTATGTTGCGGAGGAAATTGAAGCCAGAACGAGCTTTGAAACCCGCCATTTGATTCTGAGCCATTTGCAGCGGGGAGGAACACCATCAGCCCACGATCGATTAATGGCGAGATGGTACGGTATTGCCGCCGTGGACATGATCATTAATGAAGATTTCGGACGGATGGCGAGCCTCCAGAGGGGGGAAATCACAAGCGCTCCCCTGAAGGAATGTATCGGTAAATTAAAACTTGTCGATATTGAAAAATATTACGACAAAGATCGTTACAACGGAAGGCGTTCCATTCTCGGCTGAATTCAGCATGGATCATCCATCATGGTGGTGGGCTGCCCTGTTGATTCAAGAACCCGCATCCAAAGATTTCCCTCCGGATCGATCTGTTTTCCGGAGGTGACAACCCTAATGGGCAGGTGGACATATTCATCTTTCATCAGGGCGACCAGCATTCCGGTTTTGCCTGCCATGCCGGCATGAACGGCGTATTGTCCCAGGGCGGAGCAATAGATGCAGTCGCTTGCGTTTGCCGGGACACTGCGGATCATGTAACTGGGATCTATGTACTTGAGGTTGATCTCAAGGCCGGTTTTTTTGAAATATTCTTCAATCCGGACTTTCAGAAAAAATCCGATATCCAGTAGGCGGACATTTCCGGAAGCATCGGTTTCCTGAACCATCTTGTCGTTGCGCATCAATTCCTGGCCTGCGCCTTCCGCAACAAGAATCACGCAGTGTTTCCTGGCTTTCAGCCGGGCTTCCAGAGACTTGAGCAGGCCATGTTCCCCTTCCAGACAGAAGGGAACCTCCGGAACAAGGACAAAATTGACGTCGTTTTGTGCCAGTGCGGCGCCGACGGCAATTTGTCCGGACAGTCGGCCCATGATCTTTACGAGGCCGACTCCCATGGGGGCGCCTCTGGCCTCGGTATGGGCGCAGGCGATCGCCTTTACCGATTCAGCGATTGCCGTGTCAAAACCGAACGTCTTTTGTACAAAATTCAGGTCATTGTCAATCGTCTTCGGGATTCCAACCACACTGATGCTCAATTGACGCCTGGTAATCTCCTCCGTGATACGTTCGGCCGCCCTCATGGTTCCATCGCCGCCGATGCAGAAAAGAATGGAGACATTCATCCGGACAAGGGCGTCCACCATTTCCCCGATGTTCTGCTGACCTCGAGAGGAGGACAGAATGCTTCCTCCCTCACGATGAATGTTCTCTACGACTTCAGGGGTCAGTTCGGCAATCTCATGGCCAAAAGACGGGATCAGCCCCTGAAACCCGTACTTAATGCCGATAATATTGCGAACTCCGTAGCGGTGATGCGATTCCATTACAATGGCTCGAATCACATCATTAATTCCGGGGCATAAGCCCCCGCAGGTGACAATGGCCGCTTTTGTCTTGGGGGGATCGAAGAATAATTTTTCCCGAGGTCCGGCCAACTCCACTGAAGATGAACACTCCCTTCTGCCCCTGGACGTTTTTACTTTTGCCGGGGCCTGATCATCCAGATAATTCTGAAGCAGAAGACGCTTACTGTCGGATGTATAATAATTTACCAAGACGGGAGTCTGGATGTTGCATCTGCCCAGGGTCTGTATGGTGTAATCCGTAACGGAATCCTTATTCATGTCCTTTTTTTCCTCCTGCCAGGCTGGCGTTAAGGGGCCTAACGGGTACTGACATCGATAAAATAATCCCTTCTCACGTTCTTGAGCAGCATACGGGAAGAGAACCGTGTCGGTTCAATGATCTAAAAAAACCGGGATGTCAAAGTGGGATGCCCGTATGAACTCCTGTCTGACTTAAAAGCCGGAAAGGCTTGGGTTATGAAGAGATGAATGCTCCTCACAGAGTCCTTTAGAAATGATCACTTTACGGTTTTTGAGATGGATTCTTTCTGAGGCGAAAAACTGGATGGCCTGAGGGTATATCCGGTGTTCCTCTTTTAATATCCGGGCAGAAAGAGTCTCTTCCGTATCGCCCTCCAGAACAGGAACCACGGCCTGAATGATGATGGGACCGGAGTCAACCCCGGAATCGACGATATGAACGGTGCAACCGGAAAATTTCACGCCGTAATCGACCGCTTGACGCTGTGCATGCATCCCGCGAAACGACGGAAGCAGCGCGGGATGGATGTTCACAATCTTACCGGGATAGGCGTCGAGTAAAACGGCGGAAATAATGCGCATGAAGCCAGCCATGACGACAAGTTCCACGCCGCTCTCTTTTAAGATATGAACGACTTCTTCATCAAAGGCTTCGCGTGTCTGAAACTTCCCGTGAGGAATGATAAACGTCGGAAGGGAGTGGTTCCGGGCACGCGTCAAGGCGTAGGCGTCCGGGAGGTTGCTGATCACGGCCTTGATGTCCGCATTCAGCTGGCCCCGGTCAATCGAATCGATGATGGCTTGAAGGTTGGAACCGCTTCCCGAGACAAGAACTCCAATGGGCAGTTTTTTTTTCATAGGGAACTAAAACTAAATGGATTAGAGAAAGGAGACGGAAGGTTGATCCGAGGCTGCTTTTTCAATTGAACCGATCACATAGGCCTTTTCTCCCAGAACATTCAGGCGTTCCAGAATATCAGAGGCCTCCTTTTCGGAAACAACGAGCATCATGCCGATACCCATGTTAAAGACGCGGAACATTTCATCCAGGTCGACATTGCCGATTTCCTGAATCCTGCTGAAAATCTCTGGAAGCGGCCAGCTGTCTCTCTTGATTACCGTGCAGCACTGGCGGGGAACAATCCTGGGGATGTTGTCAAAAAAACCGCCCCCGGTGATGTGAACAATTCCCTTAATGCTGAAATTCTTGAGTAAATTCAAGACGGGCTTGACGTAGATTCGAGTGGGCCGAAGAAGTTCTTCTCCGAGAGATTGCTCCAATCCGTCCAGTTGGTCCTGAACCGTCAACCCGGCTTTTTCAAATAACACGTTGCGAACCAGGGAATATCCATTGCTGTGAATCCCGTTTGAGGCGATCCCGATGACCGTATCGCCGACACTGATGTCCGATCCGTCGATAATCCTGCCATTTTCCACAACGCCTACGCAGAAGCCCGCGAGATCGTACTCGTTATCACCGTATATTCCCGGCATCTCGGCTGTTTCGCCACCGATCAGGGAGCAGCCGGCTTCCTGGCAGCCTGCAACGACCCCTTCAATCAGTTTCACGTTGCGTTCGACATCCATCCGGCCAATGGCGATATAATCCAGGAAAAAAAGAGGTTCAGCGCCCTGAACAACAATGTCGTTGACAGACATGGCGACGAGGTCGATGCCCACCGTATCGTGCTTGTTCATCATCTGGGCGATTTTGATCTTCGTTCCGACGCCATCGGTCGAGGCAACCAGCACGGGATCCTTGATTTTTTTCAGATCAAGATGAAAAAGTCCACCAAATCCTCCAATGCTGTTCATGACCTCTTTTCTTGAGGTCTGTTTAATGAGCGGAAGAATCTTTGTTATAAAGAGGTTGGCTTGATCGATATCAACACCTGCATCTTTATATGATGCCTTTTCGTCCATAGATGCTCCCTGAATAGAATTTAATGATCTTGTAAACAGCCGTCGTAATCTCCATCACTTATTTTACATCGTTCCAAAAGTCAAATCTTTCCTTGCGCTAATCCTGAATATTTGTTAGCAATACGTTTCTCCGAATTTACAATTATATCGCAGAATCAACGTGTTTTAGCGCTGAACACGAATTGGTTCGAAAGGTTCCTTTCCGATGCTACTTAACATCCTGCAGCCAGGAATCCTCAAAGATGAAGGAGATTTTAGTAGATGAGACATATTCACTTGGGGCTGATTGGCTTCGGGAATATCGGAACCGGTGTTGTCAAGCTGTTGAGGGACAATGCCGATATCCTGGAAAAACGCCTGGGAACAAAGCTTGTTCTGAAAAAAATCGTGGATATCGATATCGAATCTCCGCGTCTGACAGCCGTGGACCCGCAACTTCTTTCAACAGACGCCGACGCAATCCTCAATGATCCGGAGATCGATATTGTCATTGAGCTTGTGGGGGGCTATCAACCGGCTCTGAAATTCATCTCGGAAGCGCTGAACAACGGTAAGCACGTGGTCACGGCCAACAAGGCGCTGCTGGCGACCTATGGGAATGACCTCTTTCAACTGGCGGCGAGGCAGCAGCGGAACATCTGCTTTGAAGCCAGTGTCGGGGGTACAATCCCAATCATCAAAACGATCCGGGAAGGTCTGGTGGCCAACCGGATCAGGTCTGTGCTGGGCATCATGAACGGCACGTCCAATTACATCCTGACGAAAATGACCACCGACCGGGAAGATTTTGAAACCGTTCTGAAAGAGGCTCAGGAGCTGGGCTTTGCGGAGGCCGATCCGACCTTTGATGTCGAGGGAGTGGACGCGGCGCATAAACTGGCGCTGGTTCTGATGCTGGCCTACGGCAGGAGAGTTCCCCTTGACGATCTCTACCGGGAGGGAATTTCAGGAATCAGTCAGCAGGATGTCGAGTTCGCCGGGGAGCTGGGGTATCACATCAAGCTGCTGGCGATTGCACGGCAGCACGATGAGCTTATCGAGGCCCGGATTCATCCGACGATGGTTCCCTTTCATCACCTCCTGGCCAATGTCAATGGAAATTACAACGCCTTTCACATCATCGGCGATGCTTCGGACTCCGTCTTTCTTTACGGCCAGGGGGCAGGCATGATGCCTACGGCCAGCGCCGTCATCAGCGATGTGATCGACATTTCCCGTGATATCCTGAAGGGCGTTTCATGGCGCGTACCGGCAAGATCCTTTCAGGAAGATACCATTGAGGATATCAAACTGATGCCCGTTGAGAATGTCATGACCCATTATTATTTCCGTTTTTCAGCATTGGATCACCCTGGAGTTCTCTCGCGGATAGCCGGCATTCTTGCCGAGGAAAACATCAGCATTGCCACCGTCATGCAAAAAGGGAGAAAAAAAGGGCAGGCTGTACCTATTGTCATGACAACGCACAAATCCACTGAAAAGAATGTCCGCAGGGCGCTTGAACAGATTGACCGGCTGGATATTGTTCAGGGACAAACCGTATTGATCCGGATCGAGGACGACAGGCTGCCATGAAATACGTCATTATTTTAGGGGATGGGATGGCGGATTATCCCATAGCTGAACTGGACGGTAGAACTCCCCTGGAAGCCGCCGTCACCCCTTTTATGGATCGAATGGCTTCAGAGGGGACCCTGGGGCTGGTCGATACGATTCCGCAAGGCCTGCTGCCGGGAAGCGATGTGGCCAATCTCTCCGTTCTGGGCTATGATCCGGAAAAGACCTATTCAGGAAGGGGGCCTCTGGAGGCCGCGAGCATGGGGCTGGTTCTGGGTCCCGATGATGTAGCCTTCCGCTGCAATCTTGTGACTCTCGGACCGGGGGAAGACCCGGTCATGGTGGATTTTACCTCGGGGCATATCAGTTCGGCGGAGTCAAAGGAAATTCTCGCCGATCTTAATCGCGAACTGGGCAGTGAGAACATACGATTCTTCCCCGGTGTGGGGTACAGGAATTTGATGATCTGGCGGTCAGGCAGGAAGGCCGTGAAGCTGACCCCACCTCACGATATTACCGGCAGATCGGTTCAGGGCTATCTTCCGGAGGGCGAAGCAGCCGGGCAGATCCTCGAACTGATGCAGCGTTCCCGGCAGGTCCTGAAAAGCCATCCTGTAAATCGGAGGCGGGTGGAGGCCGGTTTGAAACCGGCAAATTCCATCTGGCTGTGGGGGCAGGGAAGGGCGCCGAACATTGTTCCACTCACGGACCGGTATTCAATAAAGGGCGGCATGATATCCGCCGTTGACCTGCTCAATGGAATCGGCATCTATGCCGGCCTTGAAATCATCCCTGTTGAAGGCGCCACTGGATACACGGACACCAATTACCTCGGAAAGGCCAGGAAGGCCCTAGCCGCATTAAGGGAGCTGGATTTCGTATTTCTCCACGTCGAAGCGCCGGATGAAATGGGGCACGAAGGTTCTGTTGAGGGAAAGATTCGCGCGATCGAGGATATCGACGAAAAGGTCCTGGGCACGATCCTCCCTGGGATCAGGGAATTTCATGATTACCGGGTCATGATCCTCAGTGATCACCCCACGCCGATAAGCCTTCGAACCCACGCTGCGGATCCCAGCCCCTTTGCCGTTCTCTCGTCGAAGAAAGAAGAAAATCTTTGCCAGGGTCTGTCTTTTTCTGAATCCTCAGCCCAAAAAAGCGGTTTGCTGATCTCGCCGGGTCATCACTTGATGGAATTGTTCATGAGGAGCTGGGGGGCTTTTGTTGAAAAAGAACGTAGCTAACGTTCGTGTCATGTATGCGGATACGGACGCTATGGGGATCGTTTATCACACGAACTATATCAAATGGTTTGAGATCGGCCGGTCTGAATTCCTTCGAGAAATCGGCGTCCTGTATTCTCGAATGGAAGAAGAGGGATTCAACCTCCCGCTGACCGAAGTGTACTGCCAATATCTTCTGTCTGCCGTTTATGACCAGATCCTCCGAATTGAAACGGAAATAGCCTATGTCAACAGGGCGAGTTTAAGGTTTAATTATCGTATTCTCGATGAGCAGGGAGAGAAGGCATTCGTTGAAGGCTATACGATCCACGCCTGCACGACACGGGAAAAGAAGATCGTTCGACTCCCGAAACATATTCTAGAAAAGCTGAGGGTCCATGCGCCGCCCGAAGAAGGAGCCAGGAGAAATTCATGAGTAAAAAAGATGTGGAAGATTTGAAGAAACCGGATCAGTTTCAAGTATTTTTCAATAAGCTTCTTGACTATTATGCACTGAACAGGAAAAAAGTTCTCTTAATGTCCGGTGCGGTCGTGGGGATCCTGGCTGTTGTTGTTGCATGGGGTGCCTATCGACATTATTATCAGAAGCATGCTTGGGAGCAGTATGTCAAAATTGAAGGAACAGCCTTTAAGGAATCCTCATCCAACCCGTCGAATGAACTGATTAAAAACTACAAACGTGTCATTTCGAATTACCCCGACAGCCAGGCTGCCAATCTCAGCTATTATCGGCTGGGGAATCTCTATTTTGATCAGAACGATCTCGACGCGGCGATTTCTTCTTATGAAACCTTTCTGGAGAACGCTTCGGATCGAAATGAACTGAAAGTGCTTGCCTACAGCGGGCTGGCTTACTCCCATGAGGCGAAGAAAGATCTTCAAAAAGCCCTGCAGGCCTTGCAGCAGGCAGAAAAAATCGAAGCCGTGAGAAGCCTGGAAACTTTTGTTTATCGGGATATGGGAAGAATCTACGAAAAGATGGGAAATTCAAAAGAAGCCCTGAAAAGTTATCAAAAAGCTTTGGAGCAGTCGTCGGACCCGACATTTACGATGTTCATCAAACGGAAAATATCGCTTCTTTCTTAAATGTGCCTCAACAAAGCAACTCTTTTTCATCAGCAACCTTGACAACGGCAATCTCGTTTCTATTTTTATCGCAATGACATTATTTAACCCTCTTTCCTAAAGAAATACGTTATCAGGATGGTCACGATTCGGGCCTATGGCTGAAGACTATTATAAAATTCTGGGATTGGAAAAAACCGCAAGCAGTGATGAGATCAAGAAAGCTTACCGTAAGCTCGCCTTGAAATATCATCCGGACAAAAATCCAAACAATAAGGCAGCTGAAGAACAGTTCAAAAAAATAAGCGAGGCTTACGCCGTTCTCAGCGACACGGAAAAGCGCAAACAGTACGACAGCTTCGGCTCCGATACCTTCAGCCAACGGTATTCGCAGGAAGACATCTTCAGAAATGCAGACCTGAATTCGATTCTCCGTGAATTTGGATTCGGCGGTTTGGGGGGCCGTTCGGCTGGTGCCCGTACCTATCGAACTACCGGAAGGAGAACCGGGCCTTATGCCACACAGGGAGGATATGACCCATTTGCCGAACTCTTCGGCGGATCAGCGCAATACGCGAAGATCCCTCAAAAGGGTCAGGATCTTCAGTACAATCTATCTATTAGTCTAGAAGAGTCGGTCTTTGGCACCGAAAAGAAAATTGCTCTGCAAAAAGTCGATAAAATCGATGAAATCAATATAAAAATCCCCAAAGGAATCAGCACGGGAAAGAAACTGCGAGTGACCGGAAAGGGAAATCCAGGAATCGACGGCGGTCCGTCGGGCGACCTGTATTTGAACATCACCGTATTGCCGCATCCGCTCTTTTCGCGGGAGGGAAACGACATCTATATCGAAAAAACGATAAATTACACTCAGGCCGTTTTGGGAACCACTATCGAAGTCGCCACGATCGACGGTTCGACCAAGCGGATCAAAGTTCCCCCTGGAACTCAAAACAACACTCGAATTCGAATGAAGGGTTATGGCGTTCCCGGACTCAAGGGAAACACAAAGGGAGATCAGTACGTCAAGATTACGGTGAGTATTCCCAAGAAGCTTTCAGAGGATCAGGCTAAATTAATTCGTTCTCTTGCAGAAGAAGGCCTGTAGAAATCTTTTTCTATGCGTCTTATAAGATATATTATGTAAACCAAGAAAATCCTGCCTTCAATTCAGCTCCATATTCCCGATGACCCCCATCGACTTTTCCACAATGATCAGAACGCCCAGAACGCCTTGAATCTTTTTACTCGCCTCCAGGGCTTTTTTTATGTCACCCTGATTTTGAACGATATTTCCGATGGCCGTGGCTGCGGCATCCGCAAGAACGGCTGACTTTGCCTTGACACAGACCGCATCCGCAATGCCCAGGCTCAGGGAATGCCCAACCGTTGCCGAAGAGGTGCAAATGCCCAAGGGAGTGTCCTCCGGATGGATTTTCAGGGCGATCCGGTAACTCAATGGGGATTTGCCGGCAAATACTGCGATGTTCAATGCCCGGGTTGCCTTGAGATAAAGGTCTCCGCCGTTCTCAATGATGACATTAAAAGAATGCTTTAACAAATCCTTCCCTACAAACTCGGCCATGGCGCCGGCCACAGCGGCCATGGGGCCGACACCTGCGAGACGACTTGCTTGAAGCATCGCTTTAACAATGGGGGGGGCAAGAGGATCGTCGGGCAGTGGATTCAGGGAAGTCAGGAATTGGGGATGGGAAAAAATGTAATTCTTAAGGGAAACCCGGTACAGATGAACGAAAGAGTTGGCCGGTCCCGTTAAGTCCTGATCCGCCTGGATAAAGAGGTCTGTCTGCTCTTCGCAGACACGAAAGCTTGTCAGGAAATTGCCTTGGACGAGATTGCGGTAGGTTCTTTGAACATACTCCATATCACATGAACGTCATGACCCCTTCCCCAAGAATTCGATCCGCCTCCCTCTTCAATTCAGGAGAAATGGTAAATTTCGCCTGATCGCCGAGATAGACCAGGGTTTCACAGGACGAATTCTGGATGTGGAGATAGGCATCATACTTTCCCTTATAGGTTTCACCTAATCGATGGAGCGCGTCGATCAGGCGTTCCGAGTCTGTCTTCTGAGCGTCGACCCAAAAATGCACGCTTGAGAAGGGATTATATTCTGTTTCTGACAACAGAGAGGCCTCTTCAGCCAGAACTTTAACGTTTTCCTCCGCCACATCCAGGATCCCCTTCACAAAGATCGGCGCCTCTCCGCGGAGGATATCGCGGACCTTTTTATAAATCTCAGGAAAGAAGATCACGTCCGTGGCCCCCTTGAGATCCTCGAGGCTGACGTAGGCCATGATTTCCTTTTTCTTGGTGAAAACCTCGCGGATGCCGGCAACGATTCCCGCAATGGCCACAGATTCCTTGTCTGCCTTCTCAAGAATCGAAAGGGAATCCCCGCTGGTCACCATGCTGATCTTGGATGCAAAACCTTCAAGGGGATGGCCGGTGATATAAAATCCTAGAAATTCCTTTTCATAGGCCAGCAGCTCTTTGGGATCCCATTCTGCAATCTCTGATCGGGCCGATTTTCGGGCAGACTCCTGTTCAACACCCCCCTGATCTTCCAGGTCATCAAAGAAACTGGTTTGCCTGCTTGCCTTTTCCCGAAGCCGCTTCTGCGCCCGATCGATGATCGTTTCTAAGTCCGATAGGAGCTGCCGTCGAGTTTGTCCCGTCGAGTCAAAGGCGCCGCATTTGATCAAACTTTCAAGGACCCTTTTATTGATTTTTCTGAGATCCGCCCGGTTACAGAAATCCTCAAGGGAGAAGAAAGGCCCCCCCTCCTGCCGGGCCGATATCATGGCTTCGATAGCCCCTACCCCGACATTTTTTATGGCGGCCAGACCGAATCGAATCGTGTCTCCGGCTACGCTGAAATCGCGGAGGGATTCGTTGATGTCCGGGGGAAGAATCGGTATCCCCATCTCCTTGCAGACATGGATGTATTTGATGATCTTGTCCCTGTTGTCTTTTTCACTGGTCAGCAGAGCGGCCATAAACTCGACCGGATAATGTGCTTTGAGATAGGCCGTCTGGTAGGTAATCATCGCGTATGCGGTGCTGTGCGACTTGTTGAAACCGTATTCAGCAAAGGTTTCCATCTGCTCCCAGATTTTTGCAGCCTTCTGTTCCGGAATGCCGTTCCTTCTTGCGCCTTCGAGAAACTTCGGCCTTTCCTTTTCCATTTTCGCGGTGTCTTTTTTACTCATCACCTTCCGAAGCGTATCCGCTTCAGACATGGAATATTGGCCGATGACGCTGGCAATCTGCATGACCTGCTCCTGATAGAGGATCACGCCATAGGTTTCCTTCAAAATCTTGGCAAGCTGCTGTACTTCGTAAACGATCGGGGTTTTTCCCTGTTTCCGATCGATGAATTCGGGAACCATTTTCATTGGCCCGGGGCGATAGAGGGCGATGAGGGCGATGAGGTCTTCGATGCAGTCCGGTTTCATGCGCACAAGGATGTCCTTCATCCCTTCGCTTTCAAGCTGAAAGACTCCATCCGTTACGCCCTTGCTGAGAAGCTTGTAGGTCCCCTCATCGTTCAAGGGGAGACTTTTCATATCCAGAGGGACATCTCGGCCGCTGTTGATGAATTCAAGGGCGTTCTTGATGACGGTCAGTGTTTTCAGCCCGAGAAAATCAAACTTGGTCAATCCAGCCGTGGAAAGGTCGTTCATGGAAAACTGGGTCGTAACGTCATCCTTTGGACTCTTGTACAGTGGGACTCTCTCCACGAGAGGCACGTCCGAGATCACGACTCCAGCCGCATGCACGGAGGCATGTCGATTCAATCCCTCAAGCGATCTGGAAAGGGTGAGCAAACGACGGATTTTTTCGTCCCGCTTCGAGACTTCCTGAAGGCGCGGCTCCTTGTCCATGGCATCAGCTAGCGAGATGTTCAGGATGTTGGGAACCAGCTTTGCGATGGCGTCCACTTCGCCGTAGGGAATGTTCAGCGCTCTTCCGACATCACGGATCACCGCCCTGGCCTGCATCTTACCGAAGGTGATGATCTGGGAAACCTTATCCTCACCGTATTTTTGGGTCACATAGCGGATGATCTCGTTTCTGCCCTCGGGGCAGAAATCGATGTCGATATCGGGCATGCTGATTCGATCCGGATTGAGAAATCGTTCGAAAAATAGATCATACCGGATCGGATCTATGTCCGTAATGGTCAGGGCAAAGGCGACCAGGCTGCCGGCGGCGGAACCGCGCCCCGGTCCTACAGGGATGTTTTTTTTCTTGGCATAGGCCACAAAATCAGAGACGATCAGGAAGTAGCCGGCAAAACCCATGGATTTGATGATTTTCAGCTCCTCGGTAAGCCGTTTTTCGTAAACCGCCTGAACGTCCTCTCCCTGCTCTTTGATGATGAGGGGCATACGCTCCGCAAGCCCCTGGATGGCGACGCTCTCCAGGCGATCTTCCAGGGTTTCATCGCTGCGGATCTCGAACTTGGGCAGGTAAAACTGACCAAATTGAAAAGACAGATTGCATTTATTTGCGATATCTATCGTATTATCTACTGCTTCCGGGCAATAGTTAAACAATTGCTTCATCTCATCGGGAGACCGGAAATAGAAGGCATCAGTGGAAAATCGCATCCGGTCTTTATCATCAAGCGTTTTACCCGTCTGGATGCACAACAGGACTTCATGGGATTCGGCATCCTCGCGATTCAGGTAATGGCAGTCGTTTGTTGCGACCAGGGGGATTGAAAGCTGTTTGGAAATCTCCAGAAGCCCCTCGTTTGCCTTTTTCTGTTCAGGTAAGCCGTTCTCCATAATCTCGAGATAGAAGTTTCCGTCTCCAAAGATATTCCTATAAATATCGGCAGATTGAATGGCATTGTTCATCTGATTCTTTAGGATCAGATCTGCAATCTCTCCGTGAAGACAGGCGCTTAACCCGATAAGACCCTCGTGGTATTTCTGCAAAATGTCTTTATCAATCCGTGGCCGATAGTAAAATCCTTCCAGGTACCCCGACGAGGACAGCTTCATGAGATTGGAATAACCCTGTTCGTCCTTGGCCAGTACCAGGAGATGCCTGGAGATGTCGCTGATTCCGCCGCCTGTTTTGTCAAAACGCGTGTTCGGGGCCACATACAGTTCACAGCCGATAATGGGTTTGATTCCCTCTTTTATGGCCGTCTGGTAGAAATCGATGGTTCCGAACATGTTGCCGTGGTCTGTCATGGCAACAGCCGGCATGCCGAATTCCTTCGCCTTGGCAATCAGGTCCCGTATCCGGATGGTACCATCCAGAAGACTGTACTGGGTATGGACATGAAGGTGAACAAACTGATCAGTGGACATGATGGATATACGCTTTTTGAAATACCTTTAATCGAGCCAGTAATTGGGGGCTTCCTTGGTAATGATCACGTCATGAACGTGGCTTTCACGAAGGCCTGCAGAGGTTATTTTCGTAAAACGAGCCCTTTCCCGCAGCTCCTGAATCGTTCGACATCCCACATAACCCATGCCGGCGAGGAGTCCGCCTTTGAGCTGGTGAATGCTCGCCGACAGGGAACCGCGAAAGGGGACCCTTCCCTCTATGCCTTCGGGAACGAGTTTCAGGTGACTTTCCATATCGTCCTGATAATAACGGTCACGGCTTCCCATTTTCATGGCTTCCAGCGAACCCATGCCGCGGTAGACTTTGTAGCTTCGGCCCTGGAACAGGATGGTTTCTCCCGGGCTTTCTTCGGTTCCTGCAAAAAGGCCGCCGATCATGACCGTGTGGGCGCCTGCGGCAAGGGCCTTAACGATATCGCCTGAATACTTAATTCCGCCGTCGGCAATGACGGGGATGTCATAACGGGCGCAGATTTTATAAGCCTCGGCTATGGCTGTGATCTGCGGGACTCCGACACCGGCGATGATCCGGGTCGTACAGATGGAGCCCGGACCCACGCCTACTTTTACGGCGTCAACCCCGGCATCGATCAGCGCCTGGGCTCCTTCGGCTGTGGCCACATTTCCCGCCACCAGCTCGCAATTCGGAAAATTCTTCTTCGTATCCCTCACGGCATCAATAACCCCTTTTGAATGGCCGTGAGACGTATCGATGACGATGACATCGACGCCGGCATTGAGCAGCGCATCCACCCGGGCTTCCCGATCGAGAATCCCCACCGCGGCCCCGGCCCGCAACCGGCCTAGGGAATCTTTACAGGCATTGGGATATTTTCTGATCTTCTCAATATCCTTGATCGTGATCAAGCCCTTGAGATGATAGGATTCATCCACAACCAGCAGCTTTTCGATACGATGCCTGTGGAGCAGTTTTTTGGATTCTTCAAGGGTGATGTTGGCGGATACGGTGATCAGATTATCCTTTGTCATGACCTGAGAAACCGGCTGATCCAGGTTTTCTTCAAAACGAAGATCCCGGTTGGTCAAGATGCCTACGAGTTTCTTATTCTTGACCACCGGGACGCCGGATATTTTGTACCGGTGCATTAAATCAAGTGCTTCGCGGACTTTCTGTTCGGGTTCCATCGTGATGGGGTCCACGATCATTCCGCTTTCCGATTTTTTAACCTTGTCGACTTCGAGGACCTGCCTTTCAATGCTCATATTGCGATGAATGATTCCCACCCCCCCCTCCCGGGCGAGGCAAATGGCCGTAGCGGATTCGGTGACGGTATCCATTGCGGCGGCAACAATAGGAATATTCAGGGATATTCGATTTGTAAGCCATGTTGAAACATTTGCATCCCGGGGGAGTATGTGCGATTCCGCCGGTTGAAGAAGAACGTCATCAAACGTTAACGATTCCTTGATGTACTCATCCAACATGTCAAACCTCCACATTGAAAAGGCGAGTTTATGCCTGTTAAAGTCTATTTAAAGTCAGTAGCCCTGAAAGCGGGCATCAATTCTTTTCTAGTTTTCTAACTGAAAATGTCATGTCGGAAGACGCAGGAATTGCGAATGCTGACTAACCTTTAGGTGAAATTTCATAAATGGTGTCGTTGAGTTTTATATAATACATATCTTTGTCCGAATCATAGTGGATATGCTCAGCAAACTGATAATAACTTTTTCTCGTAAATCGTGCTTCAAAGCGTTTATCTTTTACAGCGCAGTACAGGACATTGTCCTCTCCCATCCGCAGTGTCGCAGGATCCAATGTTTCCACACTGTCATCCGTCAGCAGAATATTGAAATACCCTTCCCTGCCCTGCTCATCCTGTGAAGGCTCGATGGACTTGACCGCAAAGGGGACATCTTCAACCGTGATGGCAAAGACCTGTTCATTGTGCCGAATGACATATCTTCCCGTTGAATCCCTCTCCAGTTCCTGAAAGAACGTGGACAGAATATCCTTGCGGAACATTTCATTCCCTTCGTAGTACCAGACACCGTCTTTATCTATCCGGATGTCGATGGAGGGAATCTCTTTTTTTTCATTTTCAGTCATGCGCCTCTCCTTGCTTTAAAAAAGCTTTTTGCTGTCAAGCAACAGTGTAACCGGCCCGTCATTAATAAGCTCGACTTTCATCATTGCCTGGAAAATTCCGGACTTGACGACAGGAATCTTTTCCTTGGTGAGACGGATAAAATAATTATAAAGCATATTTGAACGGTCTGGTTCCTCAGCACATGTAAAAGCAGGCCTCCTGCCCTTGCGGCAATCTCCCAGGAGCGTAAACTGTGAAACGATGAGCATTTCTCCGGAAACATCCATAAGAGAATGGTTCATCTTGCCTGCATCATCTTCAAAGATCCTCAAATGGATGACTTTGTCCACGAGGTAGTTCGCGTCGGGATAGCCGTCGCCTTTCTCAACACCAAGAAATAACAGCAAGCCCTTTGAAATTTCAGAAACAAGTCGATGGTTTACTCTCACGTTAGCCTTCTCGACTCGCTGAACGACAACCCGCATAAAGCACCCTTAATTTCTGATGGGGTCGCATGTTAGCAATTATAAAAACAGCCTTCAAGTATTTTCTCCAACTTCAATTCCTGCTAAAATCAGTTGACAACAAAAAAAAATGCCTATATATGACTGCATCTCGAAGCGACTTCGTTCTTAAACGTAGGCCGCAATGTGAAGTTAAAACTCGTATTATGGGCCCTTAGCTCAGCTGGTAGAGCAACTGACTCTTAATCAGTAGGTTGTCGGTTCGATCCCGACAGGGCTCACCAAATATCAAGGGGTTACGAACTTTCGTAACCCCTCTTTTTTGCCTTTCGTTGACTACCGTTGACTACATTGACGCCCTACCCTTCCAGTTAATTACGATCCACAATCATAGCATCCATTCCCGTTCCGGGAGGTCGTATTTGATACTGCAACATCCTGCTCCCAAAGCACCATACTGTTATTTAAAGTAGCTGTAATGGTTGATTTTCCTGCATGTCATGTGCGTGGTATGATGTAATATCCGCAACCATAACGAGATAAACCGCAACCAAAACCGCAACCACTTTTTTTGGGGTTCATCCGGCCCAAACGTCCTTTTGGTTATTACTTCGGCAATTAAATATACAAAACAATGAGCGCTATACTAAGCAAATACGGGCTATGCTGAGATCTAATTTACATATTTAATTGCCGAAGTAATAATATAAAAAAGACCTTTTCTTTCATTGTGTTCTATTTCAACTATTTCATCCATAAGATTATCCTCATTAAAATCCACTGGTACTTTCATTTTATGGGGGTAAAGTATAGGAAGTTGCATCGATTTGGCCATTTTATCTACTTATCCACACGCGGCCTTAACCAAGAACATTGCGAATAAAAAAAGAATGGAACAAAAAAAGCAGGGCTATTGTGACCCTGTTTTTTCTCTCTGCCTGCCATCTCACTCGTACTCGTATGTCCCCGAGCAGACAATGTACTTCTTGTTGCCGTGCGTGAAGAGTTTTCCGTAAGAATATTTTCTGTACGTGATTTGGTCAACTTTCCCCCCCACTTCAGGCGGCAACTGGTAAACGTACTCTGTCCAGCCGCTGCCCTTTGTCAAAGCCTTGTTTACAATTTCATCCCGAAACATTCTACCCTCATCATCGGGCTTCCCCTTCAGGCATTGCCCGATCAGCTCATGCCGATAGGGGTGAGCCAGGACAACGATATTCTTGTCGTAGACGAAGACATAAAGTGCCCTTTTCCTGTCGATGAATTCCCCCTTAGGATCACTGATCGCAGCAAGCGCCGCATCGCCCTTTTCTTCAATCAGTTTGCCCGCCTTCTCAACCATGGTCATTACATCCTGCTTCGTTGCCATCTGTGCGCCGGCCCATCCATAAAAACCGGCAATAAGCGCAAAAACTGCTACAACAATCAAACACCTCTTTTTCATATTTGCCTCCTTTTCATCAATGGATTCTATTCAGCAGAATAAACTTGCCCTTAGCTAATATTAAATTAATTTAGATTTTTTTCAATACAGATTAACTACGGGACCAAGGTCCCGTCAAAGTTCGGATATTTAATATAAATATCATGCACTTA
>Ga0265295_1002178_pt1 | contig 32084 bp, 31 predicted proteins | sample Munlansysbiofilm_FD_192503 | JGI IMG/M metagenome (GOLD analysis project Ga0265295, IMG submission 192503) | Leachate microbial communities from a municipal landfill in Southern Ontario, Canada - Methane capture system biofilm | ecosystem: Engineered > Solid waste > Landfill > Unclassified ... | reverse complement strand
TTAGTGCTCCTAATACGCAATAAAATTTATTCAGAATTGTAAATTTATAAATTATTAATATCGGCGACAAAAGTACAAATTAGCATTAATATCACAACGAATTAGCAACCTATTTTAGTTCTTTCTATTCGCTTTTTAAACATAAGCATCGTAAAACATTGATTTCAAGTAATTGAGTTGGTTTGTAAATTTCAATAGTCCGAACAAAATTGCTAAAGAAGCAAACATTTTCATCAAAGGAATTTCGCGTTGTATTAATATTTTTTTTAGTTTTAATGCTGTTTAGCACGAGGATTAGCTTGAAATAACTTGACGAATTTAAAGGTCGCCAATGGCCACTACGTTCTTAATGTTATGGCCTATAATGGCTATTTTAAAAAAAGGAGACCTGCCCGATAAAAACTAAGAAAAAGAGACTTTAATCCATCGATACAATCCTAAATTAAAGAAAATAAAAACGCACAGCGTTATTGGAATAAAATTTGACAACCAAAAAGCTGACGATATTCGTAAAATCTTGATTAATACCGTTAAGGCTTCATCCACATTTTAAATTTTAACAAAAACAACTCTTAAACAAAAATGAGTAACCTACTATTGTTAACCATTATGAATTCCGGGATTAGTTTAATAACGGGATTTTACCTGTTTTTCGCACAAAAAAAATCGTTAGACTACGGAGCTAAATATTGGGCATCGGGAGCCATAATAGTAGGAATTGGGCTGTTTATAAAAGCATTTTTTTCACTTGGAAATTTATTTGCTAATTTGGCGTACCCAATTTTACTTACCGTTGGTCTCTATATTTATTTAGCAGGGATTTGGCAGTTTAAAGGAAAAAAGATCAATAAATGGATTGTTATTGGTATCCCATCTTTAGACATTTTACAGACCATTATTTTCGTTCCTATTTTCCATTACCCTCGTATTCAAATTAGCTTGCATCTACTATTTCTAATTACATATTGTGTGTTGGGTATTGTTGAAATGCTTCGAATAGATTCAACCCAAAAACATCTCCGGCAAGTATTCCTTTTGAATGCGTTCTCTTATGCCATTTTCATGATTCTCATGATGCTGAATGTTTATATTATAATTACAAACCCAAATTTTGATCCTCTTATAATAAATGAGAGCACCGTTTTTCTTCACATTATTTCCGGCTTCACCATGATTGCCTTAACATTTGGATTTTTAACCGCTGTAAATATTCGGTTAAATACGGAATTAGAAGATCAACTGAAAGCTAAAACGAAATTTTTATCCATTATTGGGCATGACCTACGAGGACCAGTGGGAAATATTATGAGCTTTTTGGATTTAATAGAAAACGAAACGAATTTGAATGAAGCAGATAGAACAAAATATATCACCATATTAAATACGTTAAGTCAATCTACGTTTCATCTGTTGCAGAATTTGTTGGAGTGGTCAACAAAGGCGAAATATCTACACAAATTTGATAATGAGCGAATTGATTTAAGTCAAATAATTTCCGACAATGCCAATCTTTTTCGTAGCTCAGCAGCTGTAAAATCAATCCAGTTAAACATTAATGTGGGAAAGGAAACCTGCATCTTAGGAAACACCGATATGATACAAACCATTGTTCGGAATCTAGTTTCCAACGCTATTAAATTCACGTCTAAGGGCGGCACCATAACCATTACATCGGAAAAAACACTCGGAAAGGCCCATTTCATTGTTGCCGACAACGGTCGAGGAATTAAGGCAGAGCTTATCGAAACACTCTTGAAATTTGAAACCAACGAGGCAACAATTGGCACCAATGGAGAAATCGGCTCTGGATTAGGGCTTGCTCTTTGTAAAGAATTAACGACTCTGAATAATGGAGTAATAAAAATTGAAAGTCAAGAAGGATTTGGAACCAAAGTAATTGTTGAATTTCTGGCTGTAGTGTAATTTTATCACAGTAGTACAAACCAAGAAATGACAAGAATACGGTACGGAAAATTGACGACGAAACTGAAAAACAGATGAATTGGATTTTATTAGTAATTGCAGGATTTTTTGAAATGGCTTTTGCTGCTTGCCTTGGAAAAGCCAACGAAACCACCGGAATTATAGCAACATATTGGTATATTGGTTTTTTTATTTGCCTAACTATCAGCATGATACTCCTAATCAAAGTAACGCAACACCTCCCCATTGGAACTGCCTATGCCGTGTGGACAGGAATTGGAGCTGTTGGGACGGTTCTTATTGGAATATTTATATTTAAAGAACCTGCCACTTTTTGGAGAATATTCTTTATTACCACATTAATTACTTCAATAATTGGACTTAAGGTGGTATCGCATTAAATAGAATGAAAAACAAAGAGAAATATCGCCAACATATTTTGAACAATCTGTAATTGCAAGAATCCGTTTTACAATGGATCTGTAAAATGGTATTAATTTGCTATATTTAGCATCGCTGAATTTCAATAAATGGGACATGGGGAAAACGATTTGTTTTTTTTGGTGTAGAAGCAACGTTAATCATATCAAAATAAAAACCTTTAAAGAATTCGTACTATGGAAACACTAATTTTAAAAAAAATCAAAAACGCCATTAGACTTTGGTATATACCACTGTTTGTAGGGTTGTTTTTTGTAATCGTCGGTATTATAACTTTTGCTTCACCAGGAAGGTTCGTTATTAGCCTTAGCCATTCTTTTTAGCCTCTCCTTTATGCTTAACGGACTTTCCGAGATTTTCTTTTCCATTGCCAACAGGGATCAATTAAATAATTGGGGTTGGTCGTTAGCCTTTAGCATTATCACATTTATAGCAGGTATTTTGCTATTTGTAAATCCCGAACTTTCTGTTACTACACTGGCCTTTTTTATTGGCTTTGTTATCCTTTTTCGTTCCATTGCAGCAATCGGTTTTGCCATCGATGTAAAAAACTATGGAAGTCGTAAATGGGGTTGGCTAATCGTTTCCGGTATTCTTGGAGCTGTTTTCGCCTTCATTCTTATTTGGAATCCATATTTTGCTGGTATTAGTGTTGTTTACTTCATAGGATTTAACTTTTTATTCGCCGGATTTTTTAGCATTGGTCTCTCTGTTCAGTTGAAAAAACTACACACGTCGCACAAAGAACTTTCGACAGATGTAATGAAACGATTTGAAGAGCTTGCGGAAGATATACATAAAGAGTGGAGTGAATAACAAACAACGCAAAAGTTGATTGTGGGTTCTATTTTAATTCGATAATGTCCGGGGAACATTTCAAGATTCTTTGCTAACACGCAGAACAACACCATATCTAAATTACAAAGATAAAAGACTGGCAATTTCACGAAGATAATAATCATCAAAAAACAGCCAATTGCTCTTACGATACCTTTCCACCTTACCTTCGATTCCCAATTAAAATCCCCAATACATTGGGACAGGAACTTCCTTTAATTGCCTGATAACTTGTGGCTTTGCAGTAAAAAAGGAAGATGAAATGCCTTTTAAACTTCTTTTCATAGGTATTCTGATAATTGTTTCTAATTTTGTTTTCGATAAAAATATACCTATTTCATTAAAACCCTCTTAAACCCAAAAAATTTCATGAAAACACTCTTTTTTATTGGACTGTTTAGCCTCCTATCGCTGGCAATATTTGCCCAGAATGAAAAATCGATACCGGTAGAAACCTACACGCTTAAAAACGGACTAACCGTTTACCTTAATCCCGACCATTCCATGCCTATGGTACAGGGAATGGTTGTAGTAAAGGGAGGATCGAAACGCGATCCAAAAGATGCAACCGGAATTGCACACTATTTTGAGCATATTATGTTCAAAGGAACCGATAAAATTGGAACCATAAACTACGCCGAGGAGAAACCCTACTTAGACAGCATTAGCGACCTGTACGAAGACCTAGGGAAAACCGTTGATGAGAAAAAACGACTCGAGATACAGAAAGAGATCAATCGAATATCCATAAAAGCGTCCGATTATGCCATCCCCAACGAGGTGGACAAAATTTTGAACGCCATGGGTGGAAAAGGAATGAACGCTGGAACAGGATACGAATCCATTGTTTATTACAACAGCTGTCCATCGAATCAAGTTGAAAAGTGGTTGGAAGTATATAGCGAACGTTTCAAAAACCCTGTTTTCCGACTATTTCAATCCGAACTGGAGACTGTTTTCGAGGAGAAAAATATGTATGCCGACAATCCAATGGGCACAATGCTTGAAACATTTCTATCTCAATTCAGCAAAAATACCCCCTACGGACAACAAACCATTCTTGGAAAGGCCGAACATCTGAAAAATCCTTCGTTGAAGAAGATGGGCGAATATTTCGACAAATATTACATCGCCAACAATATGGCACTTATCCTATCTGGCGATTTTGATCCTGAAGCCATTAAACCCATTATTGACGATAAATTTGGCGTTTGGAGAACAGGCGAAACTCCTAAACCTTTGGATTTGAAAGAGCCCCCTTTTAACGGACGCGAAGTGTATAAAAAACGCCTTACGCCCATTAAAGTTGGGATTCGAGGATACCATACAATTCCTCATAATCACCCCGACAAAACAGGCTTTGAAGTATGTGCCAGTATTCTGTCAAACAATGCTCAATCGGGACTTTTAGACCAACTACGCACCGATGGAAAAATACTTTTTGCCGGCATGGAAAATATGAATTTTGAGGAAATTGGAGGATCACTTGTCATCTTTATCCCTAAAATTATTGGACAATCGCTGGAAAAAGCGGAGCAACTGGTTGATGAACAGATTAAAAGGTTGAGAACCGGCGATTTTGACGACGAACTTTTACTTGCCGTGAAAACCGAAATGAAAAAACAACACGAAAGCGGTCTGGAAGATATGCGCGGCAGAGCTTACACCATGGCAAACATGTTCCTTTACGGCGAAACATGGGAAGATTATCTGGAAACTCCCGCACAAATCGATAAGGTGACCAAAGAGGATATTATGAAAATTGCCAATACTTACTTTGGCGACAACTACCTGGCATTTCTATCGAAAATGGGATTCCCCAAAAAGGATAAAGTTAAAAAACCACCCTACAAAGCGGTTCAACCAAAGAATAGCGACCAAAAATCAGAATACGCTAAAATGGTTGAAGAGATGCCCATTATTGAAATGGCTCCCCGTTTTATCGACTTTGAAAAAGATGTGATTTGCACTGAAATTGCCGACGGAATTACAACCTATATTACCCCAAACACCGTAAACTCGATCTTCTCGATTTCGCTTGTATTTGGGAAAGGTACTCACAATGATCCTATTGTATCCCAAGCTGCGAGTATGTTTGGTGATGCCAGTCCAGAGGGCGTAAAATTTACCGATTTCAAACGCCAACTTCAACTTTTGGGCTGTGAATTCTATGCCTATTCGGATTTAAACCGCACCACAATTCATATTTCAGGATTGGAGGAGAATTTCGAAAAATCAATTTCTCTGATGAACGAACTCATAAATAAGCTCAGTATCGACGAAAAACAGCTGAAACAATTAAGCGAGGATCGTAAAATGGAAGCCAAAATGGAAGCCAAAGATATTTCGACAAAAGGATCGGCGCTATACAATTATGCGCTATATGGTAACAAATCAAGTTATTTGGCCCGACTTTCAGAGAAAGAAATTAAATCGCTTACTACCGAACAGTTAATCACAAAAATGAACGAAATTATGGGTTATAAATTCGAAATTCGTTACTGTGGAACCCAAAGTGCGGCGGAGTTTGAAAAATCGTTTACCAATAATTTCACCATTGCCAAAGATCTGAAACCCATTGCAAAAAGAGTAGAATTGGAAAGAAATGAATATAAAGAAAACACCATTTTGTTGCTCGATGATAAAAAAGCAATTCAAAGCCACATCTATTTCGTTGTAGAAGGAGACGTAAACAACGAAGAGAGCATGGTGAAACTGAGCGCTTTTAACGACTACATTGGCGGAAGTATGGCATCCATTATTTTTCAGGAGATTCGCGAATTTCGATCTTTGGCGTATGGATCAAGTGGCAATTACAACGCATCGTTCTACCGCGACCAACCTGGTTATTTCAAAGGCTGGCTCTCTACTCAATCCGATAAAACGCTGGAAGCCATTGATGTGTTCACTGGAATTATTGCCAAGATGCCTGAAAAACCAGAGCGTATCGAGTCGGTTCGGAAAAACTTAACCCTATCGATCAATGCATCGCAACCATCGTTCCGCTGGAAATCAAATTCCGTGGCAAATTGGAAAGACCAAGGTTACAACGAAGATCCACGCAAGGCCCGTTACAGTGGTTACGAAACAGTAACGTTCAACGACATTGTCGATTTTTACAACACCAACATCAAGGATCGCCCATGGGTAATTGTTGTGGCGGGCGATAAAAGTAAAATGGACATGGAACAGTTGAAAAAATACGGTGCCATTAAAACGCTAAAATTGAACGACATAATCAAAAATTAAAAACCAAATAACGCTAAGCGAAACCCCGAAAAGTCTATAATAGAACATTTCGGGGTTTCCTTTTTTTTGCAAAATGCGTTAGTTCCCAAGCAACACTGAATGGTAATTGAAATGCACATCCGCTAAAAAACCAAATTCTGTTCAATTCCGTGAAGAAATAAGAGTACAAAGCACCATTAAATCCGTAATTTTGCCACCTTTGCCACTCAATTGATCGTGAGCATGAATCGGAAACAATTTCGCAAAATCTACATTGAAATAACAAACTGTTGCAATTTGCATTGTCGGTTTTGCAGCATTGGTACGCGGCAATCGGAAATGATGCCGGTGGAGATGTTTCGCACTATCGCCCAACAAGCTAAAGAACACACCAGCCATGTATATTTGCATGTGAAGGGCGAACCGCTATTGCATCCGCAACTACGTGAAATTCTGGATATTTGCGAACAAAACAACCTTAAAGTAGTTATCGTTACCAATGGAACATTACTACACGAACAAGGTGCTATGTTGCTCACCAAAAAAGCAATTCGACAGATAAACATTTCGCTTCACTGTGTGCCGGAACTCCAACAACTAAAGAAAGAAGAATATCTCAACGAGGTGATTCGCTTTACGCAACAAGCCACAGAAAAAACTGCCCTGATTGTGTCGTTGCGCTTTTGGAATATCGATCGAGTGAAAAGGAGCCAAGAGGGCGAAAACCGAGCTGTTTTTGAAATTATTGAACAAGCCTTGGCACCCAACATTCGATTATTAGAAACACTTAAGCCTGCTGAAGGGTTGAAAATCAACAATCAACTCTATATTAATTCCGATTATGAGTTTGAATGGCCCTCCCTATCCTGCCCACAGATAAACAAAAAGGGCAGTTGTCATGGATTGCGCGACCAGATTGCCATTTTAGCCGACGGCACAATTGTGCCATGCTGTCTGGATTCCGATGGCATTATAAATCTGGGAAATATAAAAGAGATAACGCTTCAAGAGGCATTTGAATCGCCCCGCGCACAACGAATTCACAGCGGTTTTTTACAAGAAATGCGGGTCGAGCCCTTATGTCAAAGATGCAGTTTCAACAAACGAACACTTCAAAATCCGAACACAACAAAAAAGTAATCTCTATACATGCGCCCTATAATATAACCCGCATCACTGTATCGCACTCCACGAAAAAACAATTCGAAAGGCTTCGTAGCATTCCCCTTTACTTCGGATTTGATTTATCCGTTTCCGTCAAAATTAATCGCAGTGCGGTATCTTTTGTTACATAAGTCCACGCCCAGTTAATAAAGATAATTAGCTTATTGCGGACACTTAAAATAAGCATCAGGTGAAGCGACATCCATATAAACCATGCAAAATAACCTTTGAACCTTATAAAAGGCAAGTCAACCACTGCCTTATTGCGACCCACGGTTGCCATGGAACCGAGATCTTTATACAGATAGTCAATGGGTTCTCTGCGTCGGATTATTTTCTTTAGATTTTTGGCTAAGTTTTTAGCTTGATTAATCGCCACATTGGCAACTTGAGGATGTCCCTTGGGATATTTTGGTGTTTCCATATAGGCAATGTCGCCAACGGCAAAAATATTTTCACTTCCCAACACACGGTTAATTCGGTCAACAACAATCCGGTTTCCCCTCGTGAAAACTTCAGGGGGAAAGCCCTCAATTTGATTCGACACAACCCCGGCGGCCCAAATAACCGTTTTTGAGGCGATATTTTTACCGTTACTTAGCACCAGCGTATTTCCATCATAATCGGTTACAAAAGTTTCCATATGCAAGGTAACTCCCATTTTTCGGAGATAATTTTGCGATGCTTTTTGCGCTTTATGGCTCATATTACTAAGTGTATTCTTGGAGCCTTCCACTAAAACAATGTTAAATTTAGAAAAGTCGATCCGCGGATAATCTTTTGGCAAAACATGCTTCTTAATTTCGGCAAAAGCTCCTGCCAATTCAACCCCTGTGGCACCGCCACCAACAATTACAAGATTCCGCAGACCATCAACATTGCCATCTTTTGATGACGCTATATTTTCGAACGTTTGCAAAATATGATTGCGGATTTTTATGGCATCGTAGGTGGTTTTTAGGGTAAATGCGTTAAGACTAATTTTCTCGTTGCCAAAAAAATTCGTTTTACAACCAATGGCAATCACCAAATAATCGTATTCAAAATCGCCAATGGTGGTGCTTATTTTATTTTTATCGGGATGCACTTTGGTTAATTCTGCCATTCGAATTAACACATTGCTCTTATTTTTTAAAATATGTCGAAAAGGAAAGGAGATGCTCGATGGCTCGATTTGCGAAGTTGCCACCTGATAAAATAAAGGTTGAAACTGATGATGATTGCTTTTGTCAATTAACAAGACATCAAACAAATGTGTATTGAGTCGTTGTGCAAGTTGAATTCCAGCAAAACCGCCCCCCACAATTATCACTTTATTCTTTTTACCCGTTTTGGCCATAATAAGTACCTCTATTTTCAAAAATAACCTTTTTTATAAGCCATTCAATAGAACGTCTCTGAGCACAATAGCATGATTTACTGTAGGACTTTTTGCGGCATACAGTAGGCTAAGTGGCTCATGATCCGCTGTTTTTCGCAACTCATTTAATTGCTCTTTCTTTTCTAACAACTGCTCGCGATATCGTAACGCAAACTCCTCAAAACGCTCCTCCTTATGATCGAACCATTTTCTCAATTCGGTTGAAGGGGTAACTTCTTTGTTCCACTCATCGAGATTTGCCCTGACTTTAGAGACCCCACGTGGCCAAATTTTGTCCACCAAAACCCGATAACCATCATCTTCAGCAGGTTCGTCATAAATTCTCTTTATCCGTATGGTCTTCATCGCTCATTGATTATTCGCCCATCTCGTCCAACGCAATAACCGAATGGGCAAAAGCACCTCCGGCTCGCATTTCGGTGGCAACCCAGATGGCTTCCATGATCTCTTGTTGAGTTGCACCCTTACGCATGGCTTGCATGGTGTGCGATTTGATGCAATACGGGCATTGGGTTACGTGGGCAACCGCAACGGCAATTAACTGTTTTGTTTTTTCCGGTAATGCTCCTTCGATGAAAACTGCTTTGCTAAAGTTTTTCCATGCTTCCATGGTCTCGGGTGCCAACGCTGTCCGTTTATCGGAAAGACTTTTTGTCACCTTAGGATATAAATTTTTCGTTTCCATAATCGTGTTTTTTTTGTTTAAAATCCCTCTGTTACTATTAATTTCTCGTCCACCTTGAGGTTATGCAACTGTTTTTCAACAATATCCATCATGACGGGTGGCCCGCACAGATAAAAATGTGTATTCATATCTGCAATCGTTGCTCTTAAAAACTCTTCGGTAATATACCCATGCGCATATTTATCGACTTTTTCATCGGACAAAATATTGATAAAGTTATCCCCCAGCATCTTATGAAACTCACTCGCATTAATGATGTCGGCTTTTGTCTTGTTCGCAAAAATAAGTTTGTTATTTCCTATTTTGTTTATGGATTGCAGATGCCTAAAGATTGCAATAAACGGAGTGATTCCTGCACCTCCAGCAATAAACACGCCTTCGCCTTTATAGCCTATTGTTCCCCAAGGATCGTCAATAATCAATTCGTCGCCTGCTTTTAGAGATAATAATTCGTTGGTTGCCCCATTATGTTTCGGATAAGTTTTGATTACAAACTCAAGATGATCCTCGTGGGGAAGCGAGGTAAATGTGAATGGCCTTTTCTCATGCTCCCATTTGGGTTTATTGATGGCCAATTCGGTTGCTTGTCCGGGTTCGAATTGATAGTGTGGTGGTTTTTCCGTAACGATTCGAAGTACGTCGTGCGTAGAATTTGTTACTGATTTTACTTTTATAATCTGTATTCCCATGATTGTAGATTTTAGGTCGATTAAATATGTGTAATTCAAAATGCTAATTGTTGGTAATGATAAGCCGTATAGGTAACCATTGATTCTATGGCACGGTTTCCATCAAGGATTATAACTCCCTGGTACCGTGCGAAAACCAATGGCTAACCGGTTCCATCCGTTAATAGCAACAATAGCCATTGTGAGGGTTATAATCTCGTTGTCGTTAAAAAACTTACGAGTAGCCTCATACAATGAATCCGGAATATTATTCTCTACAATTAACGTTAATGCTTCGGTCCAAGCCAGCGCAGTCCGTTCCCGTTGGGTGTAAAAAGGGGTTTCGCTCCAAGCACTCAACGCATACAATCGTTGCTCAGTCTCTCCTGCTTTTCGGGCATCCTTGGTGTGCATATCAATACAATAGGCACATCCATTTATCTGCGATGCTCGGATTTTCACCAGTTCATACAGCGTGCGTTCCAATCCGGAGTTTGCCACATATTTCTCTATTTCAAGCAACCCTTTAATTGCTTCGGGAGCGGTTTTGGAATAGTTTATTCTTGCTTCCATAACTTTATGTTTTAAACTAAACACTCAAATTAGCGTTCCATTCTATTTTTAGCTTCGATACACCACAACAGTTCATTAATAAAAACGTGGGCTCTTTTATTGGTATCTATGGAATCTGTGGGGTTTCCCTTTTCATCAAATAAATCTTGAACTTTTGGTACTGGAAACATGGCGGGCACAGTCCAAGCACGGATTTTCCACAGTGAAAACTGCAACGAGGTAATTACTTGTGTACCCCCAAATACTCCATTAGAAACCGTTGAAATTGCAACGGGTTTACGATGCCACTCGTTGTACAATAGGTCAATCGCATTTTTTAAACTTGCCGGATAACCCCCATTATATTCTGGAGTTACTATAATTACACCATCGGCATTTTGTATTTTCTCGGAAAAATCGATGGCCTTTTCCGACGGTGATTTCTGAAGATTCAGACGTTCATCAAACAAAGGGAAATCATACTCTTTCAAATCAAGAATATGGCTCGAGGCAAGATTGTTCTTTTCCAAGTAGTTTTGAAAGAATTGGGCTACTCTGTGGCTGTTTCTTCCCGCTCTAACGCTGGCCGATATTATTTCAATGTGTGGCATATTCCAAGTTGACTTTTAACGTTAATATCTATTAATCAGCAATTAAACTGTACAATAATTATGCTCTGCGCTGTATTCTATGCGTTATGGAATTCTGCAGTTCACGATGGTAAATATAGCTGGGCAGATTTGTCTCCATCATTTCAATTTTGTCTCTTTTTGCTCTTTCAAACAAAACGGCATCCTCACCTATCGGCACCTCATTAAATCCGTTTAACGAAATCAACGTTCCCCTTTTCACAAAAAACGTCCCGCCGATTGCACACTTACTAAGGTGTATGTTTTTTGATTGATCGAAACGATCCGGCACATATTGATTTCCTAACACCTCAATCCCTCCATATAAAAATTGAACGGTTGGGTTCTCTTGTAAGATCTGCTTTCTTGATTTCAAATGATTCGGTTTATATTCATCGTCGGAGTCTAAAAACGTAACAAACAACCCGTTGGATAAATATACACCTCTGTTTTTTGTCTGTACTGTTCCACTATGTTCTTTCCTTACATACTGGATCTTAGGGTAATCTCTGATGTATGGAAAAATTAGTTTATCAGTGTTATCGGTACTACCATCATCGACAATAATAGCCTCCCAATCGGTTTCTGTTTGGGCAATTAGAGAATTTAACGCCCTCTTTATCAGATCCGCTCTATTGTAAGTTGCAATTACAACCGTGAAAAATGGTTGTGGGACATGTAGGCTTAAATTACTCATCGTTAATCGGTTTTGTCAATAAAACGTATCGAATGCAATTGGTTAATCAATCTCGCATCTTTTTCTATTTCTTACTTAACAAGTTGTGCTTCAGCTAAAATTTTAGCGGATCCTCCGGCGTATAATCGTGAAATAGGACATTTCTCTTTGGTTATTAATGCTAATTTTTTCAACTTGTTTTCGTCAAGTCCATTGCATTTTACTTTACAGTCCAACTTTATTTCGGTAATGTGAGGTCCTGAATCGTCTTTATTAATGGTTACGCTGGCTGTTGTTACTATGCTTTCGGGGTTTAATCCCTCTTCGGTCAGTAAAAGGGAAAGATACATGGAGTAGCATCCAGCGTGTGCAGCGCCAGCAAGTTCCTCGGGATTCGTTCCTCCAGCACTTTCAAAACGCGACCCAAAGGTATATGCTCCTTCAAAACCGGTAAACTTCATGGTTCCGCGACCATCATTAATCTTTCCTTTCCATTGTGCTTGTGCTTTCGATGTTTTCATTTCTTTCGATTTTAGTTGTTTCTTTGAATGTTAATACTGAATGTAACTCCTTGGGATTGTTCCATTTATTCGTACTTAATTACCTCTACTGGACAGTCTTGAGCAGCCTCTTTTATACCATCCTCAAATTTGTTGAAGTCAGTGTCTTCAATAACTTCAGCCACGTCATTTACTTTAAAAACGTCGGGGCATATTTCTTCGCATAGCCCGCAGGATATACATCCTTCGTCGATCCAAACTTTTTTAATTGCCATAATAGTAGTTTTAATACATGTTTGTACTGCTGTTTTTTCCTGTGAAACAGAAGTTGGTGTAATCCTGTCTCATATATGAAACAAATCTCATATAAAGATGTTCATGTCTTTATCTATTTATTTTCAGTTTGTATGAAGTGAAATTTACAAAAACTTGCGTTAACAATGGTGCATTACTTTTATATGTTATGTTAGTAAACAAAACTTTAGAAAAGTAAAAACCATGTAATCAAGTGAAGCAATCGTTGTCAACTCAATGACGGCGATTTGTTAATATTAAGATAAGAAATCCCTCATTCCTTATCCTCCCACCTTTGCGCACGACAAACCGCATCGGCCCATTTCTTTTTTAACTGGTTTACAGTGTCGTTGTCCATGCACTTTTCAAACCTCCTATTGAACTGCCACTGCTGTTTCAACTCCTCGATGTCTTTCCAAAATCCGGTTGCCAATCCGGCCAAAAAGGCGACTCCCGTTGCCGTTGTCTCGGTGTTTTTAGGTCGAACTACTGGAATCCCCAATAAATCGGCCTGAATTTGCATCAATAAATCGTTGGTTGACGCCCCGCCATCGACACGCAACTCCTTAATTTTCAGATGGGCATCCATTTCCATTACATGTAAAACGTCCATGGTTTGAAAAGCGATTCCTTCGAGTGCCGCGCGGGCAATGTTGGCTTTTGTAGTACCTCGGTTAATTCCAATCATCAAGCCGCGCGCATATTGATCCCAGTAAGGTGCTCCCATTCCGGTAAATGCCGGAACAAAAAAGAGCCCTCCGTTATCGGATGCTTGAAGTGCCAACGCTTCAACTTCTGACGATTGGCGAATAATTCCCAAACCGTCACGGAGCCACTGTACCGTTGCTCCTGCCATAAAAATACTACCTTCGAGGGCATAAGTAGTTGTTCCATTAATTTGCCATGCAATGGTGGTCAAAAGATGGTTTTTTGAAATATAGGGTTTTGTTCCGGTGTTCATTAACATAAAACAACCTGTTCCGTAGGTATTTTTTACCATCCCTTCGTCGAGGCACATTTGCCCAAAAAGAGCAGCTTGTTGATCGCCGGCAATTCCGGCAATTGGGACTTTATGACCAAAGAAGGTGGTGCTGGTATGGTCATATATTTCGCTACTCGAAGCCACTTTTGGAAGCATTGAATGGGGAATATTCAACAATTCGAGGAGTTCGGAATCCCACTGTAATGTGTGGATATTATAAAGCATTGTTCGGCTGGCATTGCTAACATCGGTAACGTGAGTTTTCCCTTGGGTTAGTCTCCACACCAACCACGAATCAATGGTTCCAAACGCTAATTCGCCACGCTCCGCTTTTTCACGTGCTCCAGCGATATTATCCAACAACCACTTTATTTTTGTTCCGCTAAAATAGGCATCAATGACCAATCCGGTTTTATCGCGAATTAAATCGGAATATCCCTCGTTTTTAAGGTGGTCGCAATATTCCGACGTGCGTCGATCTTGCCACACAATGGCTTTTGAAATACATTTCCCCGTTTCTCGATCCCAAACAACGGTTGTCTCGCGCTGATTGGTGATTCCTATTCCCGCTATCTGCCGACCATTGATTCCGATTTTGGACATTGCCTCGGCAGCCACGGCAATTTGAGATGCATAAATCTCATTTGGGTCATGTTCTACCCACCCTGGACGGGGAAAATATTGTTTCAGCTCCTTTTGTGCTACCGAACGAATGGTGCCCAATTTATCGAAAATTAATGCTCTTGAACTGGTTGTTCCTTGGTCTAGGGCTAGTATAAAATGTTCCATAAACGTAGTTAAATTGACAAAATTGGGTGCAAATTGCACCAAAAAGAAGTTCATAAATGTAGCTATTTTTTCATTTCCAAAAAAGATGAACACAGAGATTAAAATATCATTTCGATAATTTGCAATATTAAAACAAAATGTTGTTATTGCGATACGTAATTCGAAAGCATTCAAATCACAAAACCAATAAAAATCTAATTATGAGAACATTAGCTAACATTTTATGGCATTTCCCATTTATGGGCTTTCTGTCGGCCTTTGGAACATTTTTGATTGGACTTCTGCTAATAATCACCATCATTGGCGCTCCAATTGGGCTGGGACTCCTTGAGCTTGCACGATACTTATTGACTCCCTTTTCGAGCCGTATGATTAGTGAGCGTAAGATTCACAAACGCCAAAATAAGCTCTGGTTCACCTACGGATTTCTGGTGCGTATCCTATATTTTCCATTTGGATTGGTGCTAGCCGTAGTCACCATAGTTCAAATTGTGGGTCTGTGTATCACCATCATTGGTATTCCTTTGGCCATTGTGCTGGCAAAATCGCTGGGAACCTATTTTAATCCGGTCAACAAAGTTTGTGTGTCGAGAAAATTTGCCGATGAAATTGAGTATCGAAATGCCCGTCAACGAATGTAGAGACGATAGAGCAAAAATAGAGTTTCAGAGCATCATAAAAATTGGCTGGCGATTATTTTGCAGTCTGTAAGTTACATTGTGCAAGATGTTTCAGTCGTTCGTCAGTATGGATTTTTCCGACTCAACAAATCAACAAATCAACAAATCAACAACTATTCCTACGGGCTTCTCTGTTTAACTAGATTTTAGGGTAACACACAAAAAAATCAGCTCGAAAATTAAAATTCCGCTTTTTTTATGAAAGGAACTCTTATATTTGTGGGTTAAAGAGATTATAATATTTCTTTAATGTGATAAGATAAAGATTGAACAATAACTAACAACTAGAAGTCATGGGAAAAGGACAAGATGCCAAAAAGGCCGTTAAAAAAGAGGCCACAAAAACTCCAAAAGAGAAAAAAGCAGAGAAAAGAGAGAAGAAAAGTAAATAAGTAAAAAACTCGAACATCAAAGAGGTTGTCTGGAAAAGAAAAATGAACCTATCGTTTTACTTTTCTGACAACCTCTTTTATTTTTAATCACTTTTGCTCAAGGATTTATATTGGTAAAAACAGAGCTCTACCCCCTACATATACGATTTCAATTCCGCATTGGCTTTGGTCATGTCGCGTTGCAATTCCAAGATTTTGTTCGTGCTGTCGTAATAGATTGTTAGCTCCATGATGTACTCGATGAGCGAAATTTCGCCTTTGTCTAATGCGCTAATTAACAGACTGCTACTATTGTACAATGCCAGTTGTTGGCCAAAATCGTTGTAATTCTGTTGCAAACGAATAACTTTAGAGTGCAATGCCTTTAACTCATTGTACAAGTGCATCTTACTGCTCTCCTCAGCACTTTGGATGGCCACCGTTTTTGCCTTTGCAAATTTAACGCTGTTTTTTCGCTCCCACAAAGGAATTGAAACACCAACATTAAAGCCTTGCAAAGATTCGTCGCCTATCTTTTCATGAATATATCCGGTTTGGAACTTTGGCAGTGAAAGGGCTTTGTTCAATCTCTCCTCCTGCTGACTTATTAAAACAGCCTGCTCCAACATCCTTAGTTCCGGATTGTTCTCCGCAATTTGGGCATACCACTGCTCATAATCAACCGGAATCTCTTGAATTTGAAAAGTACTATCGTTGAAATCCATGAACACACCACCATTAAAAACGGTCAGCTTCGATTGCAAAAAAGCGTGCTCAATATCAACCAACTCAATCTCTTTGGAAATATCCAACCGATTCAGTTGCGACTTATTGAATTCCAATACATTAGCATCCCCTTTTTCGTATCTCGTTTGATACGATTTAGCGATATCCGTTGCGTTTTTTAATCGCTGTTTCAACTCCGTTTTAAATGCGTTCAGATAAATTAAATCAATACAAACCAGACGGGCTTGCAGCAATATTTCGCGGCGTTGTTGCTCGTACTCCAAGTCAACCTGTTGGTTTCGATGTTTTGAAATCTGACGCTTGCGAGCGTATGCTGTTGGAAAATCAAAGGACTGGCTGACACTGATATTGGTTTTATTCCAATTCGTAGAAGGATTCCCTTGATGAATGCCAAATCCAACCTCCGGATTCTGAAGATAAATATCGGTTTTATTCCCAAGTTTTTGAGCCTCAACTTGCTGTCGTAGAGCCTTTAAGGTAGTATTGTTTTTTTCGATCAACACCAACGTTTCGTCCAAAGTGTTTTGAGCAAAAGGAACAGTAAACGATGACAGAAGGAAAATTATAATTGTTATTTGTTTCATCGGTTTCAAATTTTATAATTCATTTTTCTCTGTTGCTAATATTCCGCGATTTTTAAGAATGCTATACACTATGGGAACAATGTAAATGTTTAATAGTGTTGACGTTAGCAATCCACCCAAAATAACTTTTGCCATGGGACTTTGGATTTCATTTCCCGACAAATCACCATTCAACGCCAAGGGAATCAGTGCCAAAGCAGCGGTTAGAGCGGTCATGAGAATGGGGTTCAATCGATCGGCAGATCCCTTGGTAATGGTCTTAAATAGCGTTACATCGCGCTGTTGCAAATGTTGATAGTGCGAAATGAGCAAAATTCCGTTTCGTGTAGCAATTCCAAACAGCGTAATAAATCCGATGATAGCCGGAATGCTTAATATTCCCGAGGTAATGTAAATTGAAAATACACCTCCAATGAGTGCCAACGGCAGATTTAGTAAAATGATTCCTGCCAGTTTGAAATCCTTAAACTCCTGAAAAAGAAGTAAAAAGATAATTAGAATCGCAATTACAGAGACCATCATTAATGTTTGCGAGGCTTTTGCTTCGGACTCGAACTGTCCTCCATATTCCACTCTGTATCCCTCGGGAAAGCTCACTCCCTGATCTATGTTTTTTTGAATATTCTGTACCGTGCCCCGCATGTCGCGACCAGCAACATTGGCCGATATTACAATTTTACGTTGAACATTCTCGCGGCTTATGGAACTGGGACCGGAAACGGAAACCACGTCGGCAACCTGTTCCAGAGGCACTTTTTTGCCATCGTGGGTGTCGATCAATGCCGACCGAATTCCCTCCATTGTCTCCGTATATTCCGGTTTTAGTCGGAGCACTAAATCAAAACTTCGCTGCCCTTCGTAAATGTCGGAGAGTTTTTCGCCACTAAATGCATGGTCCACAAAGTCGTTAAATTGACCGATGGAAATACCGTATTGAGCCAACATATCGCGACGTGCACGGATCTGAATTTGAGGCACTTCCACCTGCTGTTCAACATTCACATCCACCAAACCTTCGATGTCAATAATGGCACTTTTAATTTGGTTTCCAATGGTGAACATGCGATTTAAATCGGTTCCAAAAAGCTTGATGGCAATACTGGCTCGCGTGCCCGACAACATGTGGTCGATACGATGCCCCAGTGGCTGACCAACCGTGGAGGCAATTCCGGGAATAGCGGCTAACGTGGCACGCACATGAGCGAGAAACTCCTCGGAGCTTCGTTTGTCGAGGGTGAAATTAACATCAATCTCGGCACTGTTGGTTGCTTGCGAATGTTCGTCAAGCTCTCCGCGACCCGATCGTCGGGCAGTTGTTTCCACTTCGGGAATCGCCAAAAGTTCCATTTCCACCAAATTGCCCAATTTATTACACTCCTCAAGCGATGTTCCCGGCTGTGTAACCACCGACAACGTTAACGAGCCCTCGTTAAACTCCGGCAAAAAACTGCGTCCCATGGAGGCAAATACAAACAAGGAGCCTATAAACAAAACAAGGGTTGATAGTAAAATGGTTTTCTTATGATGCAACGCCCAGCTGAGCGACTTTTCATAGGATTCTGAAAGTTTACGCACAAGCCACTTCTCCTTCTCATTCTTTGCCAAATAGTTGGGATTTGAAAGCAGCATTTTCGACAACAGTGGCGTAAGTGTCATGGCCACAATGAGCGACATAAACAACGATACAATAAAGGCAATTCCCAGCGGCTGCAACATACGCCCTTCCATTCCAGTGAGGAAAAAGAGTGGCATAAACGCGACCATAATAATGAGGGTTGCATTTAAAATCGAGGAACGAATCTCTTTCGAAGCCTCAAAAACCACCGTAAAGGACGACTGCTGCTGATCTAACGGCTTCTGCTGATTTTGCCGCAACCGTTTATAGACATTCTCCACATCGATAATGGCATCGTCAACCAACGAACCAATGGCAATGGCCATTCCCCCTAGACTCATGGTGTTGATATTCAATCCCATAAGTTTCATAACGATGATGGTTCCAAACAACGATAAGGGAATCGCCAGAAGCGAAATAAGCGTTGTTCTGAAACTTCCGAGAAATAGAAAAAGAATAATTACAACAAAAATAGCCCCTTCGATGAGCGAACGCTGTACATTATTAACTGCCGTTTCGATAAAATCAGCTTGTCTAAATATTTTAGTATTTACCTTTACATCGGGAGGCAAGGTTTTCTGCAAATCCAACAAGTTGCTCTCGATCCGTTTTGAAACATCGAGCGTGTTTATATTGGGTTGTTTCGATATGGAAATAATGATGGCAGGATTCCCATTTTCGGACGCATATCCCATTTTAATGGCACTTCCAACCACCACTTCAGCCACATCGCGTATGCGGATTGGTCGGCCGTTAACCGATTTGATGTATGAGTTGCTCAACTCTTCTAAATCGTAGGTGCGAGCAATTCCGCGAACCACATATTCGTTGCCATATTGTCGGACTGCACCACCGGTGGAGTTCTGACTGATTCCTTCGCAAATATGTGCCAATTCGGGCATCGAAACCTTGTGATATTTCATTTTCTGAGGATCGGCCAAAACGTGATACTGCTTAAAGTCGCCCCCAATTATGGTCACTTGCGATACTCCGCCGGTTGCCAGAAGTAACGGTTTTATATTCCACTCCGAGATGGTTCGTAGTTCCATCATGCTAGTGCTATCGGCGGTAATGCCAACGAAAAAAATCTCGCCCATTACGCTCGATTGAGGTGCTAACACAGGTTGTCCAATTCCCAATGGCATCTGCGAAGCGATACTGATAAGTTTCTCGCTCACAACTTGTCGGGCTTGAAAAATATCGGTTCCCCAGTCAAATTCAACCCAAACAAAGGAGAATCCCTGCGACGAATTGGAACGCACTCGTCGGACATTGGTTGCCCCATTTACTGCGGTTTCGATTGGAAACGTCACCATTCGTTCCACCTCTTCAGAAGCCATTCCGTGCGCATCGGTCATTACCACAACCGTTGGTGCTGTGAGGTCGGGAAATACATCCACATCCATATTCAGAGCCGTTCGCGTTCCAACCACAATCAACAATACCGATCCCAAGAGAATCAAATATTTGTTGTTCAGCGAAAATTTTATGATATTATTTAACATTGTATCTCAATTTTAATGAACGTGACCTGAATGAGCATCCAATTCGCCGGAAGCTTTCGACAATTTGACCATTATTGCGCCTTTTGAAACCACCCTTTCAGAGACGGTTATTCCGCTTACTTCGGTTCGCAAACCATCGGTTGCCAAGGGTTTTACTTCCAGTTTTTCGAACAACTCAGGGGTAATTTGTACAATCACAAAATAGACTCCCTGCTCCTCGAGCAAAGCAGTGTTGGGAATCGTAATTGCGTTCTGATTGGTAATGGTTCTTAAATAAATATCCACAAATCCACCAACCATAAAATCGCCTCGATTTTCGATTTGCAAATAAATAGGAATCAGATGATTATCTTCATTTGCAGCACGTCCGTAGGACAAGATTTTGCCATCCAACTCCTCCAACGTAAACACGTTGTTGCCATTCATGGATCGAATATTTGCCGACGACACTGCGTCCAAAACGGAAGCATACTTTTGTTGAACCTCAGCTTTCAAAACAACGTTTTTATCACTCGACACCATTGCCAATGGCTCACCAGCCTCAACATATTGTCCGTTTGTTACATGTAGATGTTTAATAAACCCTGAAATGGGCGCTACAACACTTTGTCCGGCAAGACTAAAATTGCTTTCCAGATTCTCGAACACCACTTTTGCATTTTCGTATCTGTTTTTCGCTTCAAGCAGTGCTTTTTCAGACACAATTTTGTCTTTGCTCAACACGATGGCTCTTTCGTATTCGCTCTTTGCCATTTCGAAATTGTTTTTTGCCTCTGCATATCGAACTGCGGAGTTATTTTCCGCCAATCCTTTCCCTGAAATCTGAAAAATAGGATCGCCTTTTTTTACCTCAATCCCTTCTAAAATCGCATTCGACGCGATGGAAATCATCCCATTTGATTTGGCCGTCAACACCACCTCGTTGCTTTGTACTGGCTGCACCACAGCGGTAGTTTTTATAACTTGACCAAAGGGCTGGATAATAGGCAGTTCGGTTGCAAAATCAATTTTCCACGACTGCTCTTTTGTAAAGACAATGGCGTTGGTTTGCGAAACCTCCGCTTCGGCCGCAGCATGACCTGCATCACCATCGTTTGTATAAACGGTGATATTTGGAACTTCAACCTGATACTCTTTTTGTGCGATTACCAAATTGAACACCAATTTACCTTTTCCCGATTTCTTCGCTTTAAGATCAAAACTGTAAATACCTTTTCGGGTAGGTTTTGCAAGCGTTTGACTCAACGACGTTCCATCAACTATCAAACTAACGGTAATAGAACCGCTCTCAAGAGCTTTATAATTCGGCAATGTGGAAAAGTGAGCTAAAATATTCGCTGTATGACCAATTACAAACGGATCGGCTTCCGCGAAAAGCTCAAAATTACTGCTGTATGCTGTATAATTCATTTTTGCAGTACCGTGATCGTGTCCAGCGTGCGCATCGATTTCGACTTCTGCGCCATGATTATGGCCTTCATGGTCGTCACTGGAAACTGCTTCGTGAGTATGTTGCGCATGATCGTGATCTTGGCATGGAGCGGCTTCCTTTACCTTGGTCTTGTGATGATCTCCGGCACAATCCGCATCGTGTATATGTTTTGATTTTTTGCTTGCCTCCGCTGAACCATGATTGTGTCCTTCCTCGGTGCAAGGATCTGTTTTCTTCGTTTTATTGCTCTCATTCGGTGTATTGCCCGTTCCGCAACTCACCAATACAACAGCCATAAATGCCATTAAAACTAGGTTGAATTTAATCTGCTTGTTTCTCATCGATATATTATTATTTCGTTATGAAATTCGGACTGGTAAATCCCTTTTCGAATGATTTCATAGTAAGGTTACTACAATAAATGCTGAATTTGGGATATTGCATCAAATCGCAACGCAATGAATCGCAATCGACTCAACAACAGGCAATTTGATGACTATTTGTGTGTAAAAGGAGAATGAAAAATGCGCAATAAATGGCAATAATCCAATGTTTGGATCTCATTCAATACACTTAAGCAGTAGGAGGAGCACGCAATCCAAATCCGCGGCGCACCACTTTTAAGTAGTGTAGAGAGCACTGTTTTTGCCGAAAGGATGCAATGTAAATGAAAGGGGTTTTATGAATAGCATTGTCGGCTAAAAGAAATTGATAGCCAGCGAATACTTTTTGTAAATCGATGTAAAACAGGTGTTTAACATCTTGTCGGATTTCGCTGTTTTGTATGGCAACAACATCTTGTAGAACACAACAACCGTCGTCGTTTTGGGGATGGTGATCGCCATCATGATCGTTGGCTGGTAGATTATGGGTTTCACAATGCGTACTTTCGAAACAAACCTGATTGTCGTGGTGGTGATGGTGAACGACCGAGTGCGCCAGCAGGATAACGTTGGCGAGGATTATAAAAAATATGGATGTTAGTCGTTGAACCATTCTTGAATAAATTTCGCCCAAAAGTAACGAAAAACATGCCAATAAATGGGAGGAAATCAAATTTTTGTTGTTTTAAACACAAACCAGATAAAAAGATAAAATCAAAAACGTTACAGCACGACGTAGGTGTGGGGCATGGATTGGGTTGGTTTGTTGCACACCTACGGCGTGCCAATCATTGATCACGAATCTGTTTCCTATCGATATTTGCCCTCGATGTGGACATTGTGGGAATGTTAATGCCTTTCGGAAAGAATGGTAATAGATTGCCTCACTCCGTTCGCAGTGTCGAGATGGTTCGCGATGACTCTTGAAGTAACCCTATTCTAATTTCAGATGGCATTGTTGTACACTTCGAGAACCTCAGTGTACAGAGAAAGTTGGTGTTCGATGAAGCACATTGACGACGACGAGTAACCAACCATCAACGTCTCTGAAAGCGACACCGGTGGTTATCATTGAAGAACATTGCTCATGACAATATCAGAAAAAAATGCCGACGTAGGTGGCAAATATCGGTAAAAAGATAAAATCAAAAACGTTACAGCACGACGTAGGTGTGCAACATGGATTGGGTTGGTTTGTTGGACACCTACGGCGTGCCAATCATTGATCACGAATATTTTTCCTATCGATATTTGTTCACGATATGGACGTTGTGGGAATGTTGATGCCTTTCGGAAAGAATGGTAATAGATTGCCTCACTCCGTTCGCAATGACTTGATATTCTGAATATTGGTGGTCGATAAAGCACATTGACGACGACGAGTAACCAACCATCAGCGTCTCTGAAAGCGACACCGGTGGTTACCAATGGAGCGCCGCAATATGCCCAACAATATCATTATTTCAATACCTTTGTGAGCTTGTTCAAAACATTCGCATGAAAATTGAAAATCATATAAAAGGATATGGATTTGCACTAATTGCAACCATCGCTGGATCAACAGTGTATATCTTTAGCAAAGCTGCTTTTGAGGAAGTTACCTTGCCCCAATTTGGAACATATTGGTTCTCATTGGCTATTATTTGGAATACAATATTTGCATATATAACTCCCGAACATCGGAAGTTTAAGAGTATTTCCCACAAATCGTTCAAGGTACTTGGATTGATGGGATTGATTGAGATCATAGCTACCACATCGTTTTACGCCGCCATTGCAGTAGCCGCCAATGCAGCAATTCCATCGTTTTTGAAAAACATGGAGTACATTTTTGTGGCTCTCTTGGGAGTTATACTATTGGGAGAACGTTTCCGACGTTTAGAATTTCTGGGGGTAATCTTAACGTTTATTGGCGTTTTTATAATCAGTTATAAAAAAGATGCCGCACTGATCGACTACTTTGTTGGAAGCTCAGGACTTATGTTTTTAGCAACCTGTTTTTATGCCATTCGGACCATAATTGCAAAAAAACACATCGAAACCATAACGCCCACCATACTGGCCATTAACCGCGCACTGTTTCTTTTTTTCACTGCGTTTATATTTGTAATAGTGCTTGGCCAAAGCATGCACATCTCAAACACCGCATTTATTAACATTGCCATTGGTTCATTTTTAGGACCTTTTTTAACTTCCTACGGACAATATAATGCACTAAAATACATCGAGGCATCCAAATCGGCAATTATTCAAAGCACCACCGCCCTATTTGTTCTATTGGGAGGATATCTCTATTTTGGACGATTGCCCTTGGGATACCAAATTGCGGGCGGTATTTTCACCATTCTAGGAGCAATTTTGTTGGTTGTGGGACGGAAAATCCAACGACCAAAAGTGCACAATAGTAAGTAACGAAGGAATAACCATCCATAAACAAGACAGCGAGAAAGATCCAAATCGTTCGCAACGGAAATGGTTTGTAACGATAAGCAGCAGCTTTAAGCATGGTTAAGGTTGGCAAGGAGTAATCGACACTTTTATACTCTTTGTGAAATTTCCCAAAGAATATGGCAAAAATAACAAATGATGCTACAAAACAGGCTCCGCCAATAAGCGCATTAAACTCTTTGGTCTCCGAATAGTGCAGAATTGTTACAATTGTATAGAGCGGAATAAAGCTCCAGTATACAATCTGAAACGACCTGCTGATTCGAGAATAACGATGATCCTCGTTTCTTAGATTTCCAACCAATTGGTCAAGGCTAATGTTGTTGGGGTTTGATTTACTAAAGTTCATAATTACCTCCGTTTAATTTGGTTTTAAGTTCGGTTTTAATTCTATGGATTTTAACTCTTACATTGGGTTCAGTAATTCCAATTACCTCGGCAATCTCTTTCATGTTTAGACCTTCGAGCACGAGCGATATCAGAGCTTTTTCGATTACCGAAAGTAGGTTTAGTTCGTTCTGAAACAGCACAAATTGTTTCTCCTCCAGCTGTTTTATCGCCAAATTCTCTTCATCGAGAATGGAGTTTAAGTTCTCAGTATCGGCGTTCACCATCAGTTTCATCTGCTTGAACTTTTTGCCGGTAAATCCCAGTGATGTGTTTACCGCCACTCGATATATCCATGTGCTAATGGACGAATCGCCTCGAAATTCTCCAAACTATTCCAAATATTGATCAGAACCTCCTGATACATATCCTTTTGATCTTCGGAATTCGAGTTGTAGTACTTACAAATTCGATGAATCCGATCGCTATTCTCCGTTATCATTGCATTAAATCGCTGCTCTTTGTCCAACATATATTTTTGTTTCTACTATCTATTTAGTACCGTAATTCGGGTTTCGTTACATTTTTTCAACTCAAAAGTAAAAAAAACAGAGTTCTGGCATCCACATCCACAATTTATTCCCCTATTAAAGCGCAAAAAGACAATTCAAAAAAGAGCGATTGCATTGGATTGTTATTCGTTTATACCAAGATTTTTGTGTAATATTGTGATACAAACAGCCCGTGTTACCATTGGTTTTCAATGCAGGGTAACGAAAGCAAGTTGTTTGCTGAAATGTTCTAACTGTAAACCTATAAACACATGAAAAAAATTACAACACTACTCCTCGCGCTTTCCCTTTCATTAACCGGATTTTCACAAATCATATTTGAAGAGACTTTTGAAACTGGAAATACAAACGCCACTGCACCAACAGGATGGACCTATAGCGAAAACCCAAAATGGATGGCAGGCAATGGCGAACAATCGCACAACAGGTCGGCACACAATGGCTCCTGGTACACCTATTTCCCGTTCAACAGCAACAGTTGGATGTTTCGTGAAATTGAATTAGAAGCGAACCAAACCTACGAATTTTCAATGTGGTACAAAACCGATGGCTCAGATGGCTTTCAGTACGAAGTAAAATGGGGCGCCAATCCCCTTGAAACAGCCATGACAAATACATTACAACCATTGACAGTAATAAATAACACTGAATATCAACAACTTGTTGTCACTTTTGTACCAACCACAAATGGCACATTCCACATCGGAATACATGGTATATCGACCAACAACCCTTGGTATTTGTGTCTCGACGATATAAAACTGGAGGCTATTGCAGACTATAATTTTGAACTCGCCCGCATTAACAACGATACAATTGCATATTCAGGAAGCTCATACGACTACTTTGTTGCCGTAAAAAACAGAGGACTCAATTCAGATGTTTACACTCTTGCGTCGGAATCGGAATGGGACGTTGAATTTTACAGTACAACGGGAACGGAACAAATTACAACTCTATCGTTAAACTCCTTCATCACCGACACTATTATCGTTCGACAATTTGTCCCCGCAACCGGAGTTGAGCTAGGTCAAGCGATATCAACAATGGTGAATGTTAACTCCCAAGCTTTAGGGATGACTCATAGTGTGGAGATAAACACCACTGCCGTGAGTCCCATTACTACTTTTCCCTATCAACAAGGATTCGAAAACACAGCCAAGTTGCCCCTTGGGTGGAATACCAAAAGTATAAATGGAACCTACGCTTTTGAACCAATAGCCGTGGGCTCAACGCCCGATTGCACACCCCACGACAACTCTGCAGGAATGGTATTTTACCGTTCATTTATGTCACACGCCGACAATTCGGCCATCCTAAGTTCACCCCCGGTAAGTTTTTCAAACTCCGAATATATTGTTCGATTTTGGGTTTACCGAACAGCCAATATCGACAATAGGGCCGATAAAATTGAAATTTACATCTCCGAGGATGCCAATCTAACCACCTCAACCCTGCTGGGAACCGTACACCGTGCCACCAATTTTGAGCCTGTGGAGACTACCGAAGGTTGGTTTGAATACCACTACGTTTTCACAACCCCCCAGTCAGTTCAACACATTGTATTTAAGGCCGTTAGTGCTTACGGATGGAATATGTACATCGACGATGTTACCATAAATTCGAATCTTCCGGACCAAACTGCGCCCGAATTTATAAGCATTACCGAAACCGAGCAGTACGCCGATTTAGATATGCCCTTAACAGTGGTAATTCGCGACGAATCGCAGGTAACAGAGACCATGCAAGGGATTTACAATGTGGGAAATGGCGAAGAAACGTTCACCATGCATTTATCGAGAACATCAAAGGGCAACTTTATATATACGGGAAATATTCCAGCGCAACCAAATAGTACGAGCGGAATAGTGAAATTTGTAATGTCGGATATTTTGGGCAATTCGGATGAAACCGACGAGTTTCCAATTTCATGGAACGGAGTAGCTCCATTGCTCGAAGAGAGTTTCGAGGGGCACTTTCCACCCACCTATTGGATTGTTCAAGGCGAACCGCTAACGTGGTTTATTTGGCGACAAGTAGGAACGGAGTTTTACGAAGATAGTGACGAAAACTCGTTTACCGTTGTGCCAAAACACGGAGCAAAACAGGCCATGGTGGATTGGGATTTTCAAGGAAACAATCAAAACGAATGGCTAATAAGTCCTGAAGTTGAAATTACGGCACCTGCTTATCTCTCTTTTGAGACCTTTGCCCACTATGGCAGTATGTGGTACGATCACTACACCGTGGGCGTCTCCACCAATGGATTTACGTGGGATGTACTCTGGGATGCCTTTTATTTGAATCCCATGATAAACCAATACGACGAAAAGGTAACGCTTTCGCTCGACAACTATGTTGGACAAACCATCCGGGTGGCATGGAGAGCGTACAATACAATGTATGATCACTTTTGGTACGCTTGGTTTATTGACGATGTGCGCATCGAAAAGCGAGGCGATGTGGGAATTTGGGACAAGGATAATTCTCAAGGATTTGATTTCACAGTAATGCCAAACCCGGTTGTCAATACGCTGAATATCAATGTGAAAAACACCAAGTCAAACCGATGTCAACTCCATATTTATAACACAAATGGACAGCGCATGAAAAACGAAACCATTTTCTGCAATGCACTAACATCGGAAAATAAGGCGTTTGATGTTTCAACCTTTCCTGCCGGGATTTATGTATGCCATATCGATAACGGAACAACACGGGTAGTTAAGAAATTTGTTGTTGTAAAATAAGATTTAAACCGTGTTTAAATGCACCATTTCTAACTTAAAACACAATGTAGTTGAGTATCAATAGCCATGGATAGATCCTATGGCTATTGTTATTCAATATCGGTGCAACCAAACAAATCCCATAAACAAGTCATTAATGTTAGACATACGCCTAAATACGAGAACAGTCCACAAATAAAACAAAATTATTAACCCATACAAAGGCTAAAAAAACATATTTTTGTGTTTAAGCGAAACACTAAATTGGTAACATAGAACCGATGAAATCCCATAAAACCACAAACTTCACGCTCCTTCTACTTCTCATCGCCTTAGTTTTCAGCACCTCGGCATGGTCGCAAGCCACAATTAAAGGAACAATAATCGAGAAGGAATCAAAAATGCCCATTGCTTTTGCATCGGTGGTTTATGAACTAAACGGTGGACAAAAAGGCGTTACGTCGGACATATACGGCAAGTTCGAAATTCAGGAATCGAATATCAAAAAGCTGACCGTCTCTTGTTTGGGGTTTAAGCAAAACACAATTTCAATGTCGTCGATTTCCAATCCCACAAAACTGGTGGTGGAACTGGAGATTTTTGCAACACAGCTAAGCGAAGTAATTGTCAAGGCAACCGATGATCCCGCTATGCGAATCATCCGAAAGGTGATGGAAAACCGCGCGATAAACAATTTTGAAAACTACGAAAACTACCAATACCGTTGCTATGTAAAGACACTGCTGGAGTTAAAGTTTCCCAACGACTCAACAACAACGGATAGCGCAACAATGGCTGCCATTAAAAAAACAAACGAGCGTGCCGGATTCATTTCAGAATATGTAATTGCCACGAAAAAGATTGCCCGGCGTATGGAGCACAAAATCATTGCTCAAAACACCTCCGGATTTAAGGATCCAATGTACGCACAAGTTTTCACCTCCTCGTTTCACCACGCCATATCGTTTTACAACAACTCCCTTTCGCTGTTTGTAGTTCCGTCGCTGACCGACAAATCGGGAACGGAATACGTGAGCCCACTAACTAAGAGTGCCACAAATAGTTATACGTTTTTACTGGAAGACACCTATATGGAAAATAACGATTCTGTTTTTGTTATTAACTATTATCCCCGAAAAGGGAAAAATTTTAGTGGTCTCAAAGGAAAGCTATTTGTGAACTCAAACGGATTTGCCATTCAGAGTATCGTGGTTGAACCCGCCGACAAAGGATTGTACACCTTTCGATACAAGCAAGATTATGCGTTAATTAACAATCGTTGGTTTCCCACTACCCTCGACGAGGAGATTGGATTTGGATTTACAACGCAACAAAAATCCAAGGCACATATGGTTTTTCGGATATCAAACAAAATTGATAATGTACGATTCGATTTGCCACAAGGGCTAAAAAAAGAGAAAATAAGCCTCGAAAAGGTTTATATCGACAAGATCTCCATCAGAAATAGTGATTCAATAATTAACATCGTCCGACCCAATGAGTTAACACTGCGCGAGATCAGGGCTTATTCCTTTTTAGACAGTCTGGGAGCAGTGCATAATTTCGATTACATCGCTAAAATTTTCCCAAAAATTGCAAACGGAAAATACCCCATCAGCATATTTGATATTGACCTAACTAAACTATTTAGCAACAATCAGTATGAAGGAACACGCCTGGGAATAGGACTTATGACCAACGAAAACGTGCTGGATTTTGCATCCGTTGGCGGATTTGTGGGATACGGAACAAAGGACGAGGATATAAAATATGGTGGTCAACTCATTTTCGATATCAACAAACAGAACGAAGTGCGCCTGAAATTCGACTACCAAAATAACCTAAAAGAAGTTGGCACAGAACTAAAACACACCATATCAACCCAAAATCAATATTTAAGATCCCTCCTTGGTTCATTATACGACAATTGCATCGAACAAAGAATGGAGTTTAGCTTCCGAGCACTGCGATATCTAAAACTTTCGTCGGCCGTAAGTCACAAAAAGATAACCCCAAAATATGTGTACCAATTTAAAGACTCTGCACCCGAATCGTACCATAATGACGAGTTTGAACTTATGGCGCAATACTCTTATAAAGAACGTTTTACAACCATTTCGAGCGAACGCCTTACGGATTACCCCGGAAATCCAATCGTCAATTTCACCTACAAGCGAGGCAAAACCAACTACAGCAGCATAATCAGTAAATACAACAAATTCACCACCAGTATCGATCTTATTGCTTACAATGGTCGGGTTGGACAATCAAACATTCGTCTGGAGGCCGGTTATATCGACCAAAGTATTCCCTATGGAATGATGTTTACAGGCGAAGGAAGTCAAAATAAACAGCGGAAATTGGTCATAAACAACAGTTTCCAAACCATGATGCCCTATGAGTTTCTGTCCAATGCCTACGTACATCTCTTCTATTCGCACAATTTTGGTTCGCTGCTGATAAAAGGCAAATACTTCAATCCTCTATTTGTGGTGGCGCATAACTGTGGTTGGGGAACTCTGAAAAGTCCTCAAGATCAAGACATTGAGTTTCGCACAAAAGAGAAGGTCTTTTTAGAATCGGGCTTAATTATTAAACAGATTATCCGATTTAACATTCTCGATTTATATTACTTTGGATTCGGAGCAGGCGCATTTTATCGGTATGGCTATTATGGATTTCCCGATTATAAGGATAACATCGCCATTAAATTGGCATTTTCGGTTACATTCAAATAAAAATGGTTGTGTTTAGTGCCAACATGTTGCACCCGTTCGGGAATAGTTGTCATTAACAAATAACATCGTCAAATATTCCAATTATACAATGATGCGCATTTCATAAATCCATCCCATTTTTGGATATATGAAATGGTTTAATAATGTTACATCGGGATCAATCCCATGTTGAAACGGAATCAAAACGGGTTCAATTAACGTTGTTCCCTTTTGTATAGATACACACGCCAACTCTGGCGATATGCTCCAATAAATCGCTATTTTTTATTGCTCGGTGCTGCAAAATATCAAAATGATAGGGTAGTGTGCCGGTATTATTTAATTCGGAGCTTACAGCTACAATGGTACTATGTTCAATTTCGTCACCAACGATGACTAAATCAACATCACTGGCATTACGGTAGTTGCCTTTTGCTCGGCTACCAAATATAATACCTCGCTCAATATGAGGATGTTTACTCAAAACTTGAATTATACGTCTAATTTCAACGGGAGTTAAACCACACAAATTATTCATAACGGTTTAGGGTTTGTGTCATTTGTTGTAACATTTCGTATTAAGCGTGTTTTATTTCATAAATAATTCGATCGCTCGTTGCCTCATCGTAAGTATGAGCACTTAAGTTCCTATTTTCTAGTGCCTCAAGCCACGTGGTTCCCTGATCTATAAGTTCTAATTCAAAAGCCTTTTTTATAGAAGCCCTCGGCGACTGAACCTCGTTAAAACCTTGGGCCTCCAGATAGTCCATTAACACCTTCCAAGCCAATTCAAAACTAACTCCAAAAAACTGAATTGTACCTGCTTTCTGCACAATATCAGGCTTTTCTATAGATATAGCAAGTTCCAAGTTACGCAGGCTATTTTTAAAATTTGAAAATCATTGTTTCCAGCGGATATCGTCAGTCATTCTATTCCTTTTTTACAAAGTTAACGACTATAAAATTAATGTGAATTCTTAATCAACACATATGTAAAACCTGTTGATTCCATTTTTGCATCTTAGTAAAACCGTGAAAACTTTGGCAAAGCTAAGCAGACAAATTTAAGATGCCCATTATTGCTCATAAATTGTGGATTTAACTGTGTCAACGCTGCCAACGTTGAATAACGTATTGATTTTAAACACTCTTCATGCATACTTTCGGCCAGCCCCCAATTAAACCAGATCGTCAATCTCCAAACGCTCCGCCCAGTTGTGGCTCT
>Ga0265295_1002177_pt1 | contig 32090 bp, 27 predicted proteins | sample Munlansysbiofilm_FD_192503 | JGI IMG/M metagenome (GOLD analysis project Ga0265295, IMG submission 192503) | Leachate microbial communities from a municipal landfill in Southern Ontario, Canada - Methane capture system biofilm | ecosystem: Engineered > Solid waste > Landfill > Unclassified ... | reverse complement strand
CGGTATTTACACATATAAATTCCTGCGACCCGGTGGTGGTCGAAGGCAACCTGGCATATGTAACCCTGCGCTCAGGAACCCAATGCAATGGTTTTACCAATCAGTTGGATGTTGTTGATATTTCATCATTAACCAATCCTTTTCTGGTAAAATCATACCCGCTGTTTAACCCGCATGGCCTCGGGATTGATAATCATATTCTATTTATCTGTGATGGGGATGCAGGGCTGAAAATATACGATGCCACCGATCCGATGAATATCCACATGAACCAGATTGCCCATTTTCCTGATATTCAAACTTATGACGTAATTCCGGTTAACGGTTTTCTCATGATGGTCGGGGCAGATGGAATTTACCAGTACGATTATTCCGATCTTACCAATATAACCCTGATCAGCCAGATTCCTGTAACGCAGCCATGATGATAAAAACTGAATCGAAAAAGGCCGGTGCACCGCTCACCGCGGTGGTGTTGATCCTTTTAATTAGCTTGATTTTTTCAAATGACGCCAACGCCCAGAATAAAAGCAGGGATGCAGTTTATCTGAAATCAGGCACGGTAATAACCGGCAAGCTCGTTCATAACGATAGCTTGGGCGGTGTAAAAATTTCAAACGATTGTGGAATCTGGTTTTACAACTTGCAGGATGTTGATAGTGTCCGTGTTATTTCTTCATTACAATCGCAGGAATTGAAGAAATCAGGATATTATAATCTGAGTTCACTTGGTTTGTTGTTTGGCGAAGGTGCCGATGGCTATCATCCTTTTGCATCACTCACCACGGTCAACGGTTGGCAGTTCAATCACCGTTTTTATACCGGAATTGGTTTGGGTTATGAGTTTTACGAATGGGGAGTACTGCCTGTATTTGCGGATGTTAAATATTCATTTAAGCAGGATGTTGTTACTCCGTTTATTTCATTCAAAGCTGGTTATAGTTTCCCCCTTTCAAAAAGCAAAAGCGGGTCGGATTATTATACGCAATATGGCCAGACGTATGGTGGAGTATTGGTAAACCCGGAAGTAGGACTGCTTATTCCGGTAGGTGCTTCCAATGCTATTTCAGTTAGTATCGGATATCAATACCAGGAATTATCTTACAATGAAATTCCCAATTACTGGTATTCTTACGAGAAAAGGGTTTACACCAACTACAACCGGATTTCTTTGAGGATTGGGTTTATAATCCGTTAATTTTCTTTTGGTTTGGTCTTTAGTCTTTAGTCTTTGGTCTCCCGAATCGCTTCGCTCTCGGGATTTCGCTGTGCTCAATTTGGCTGTTGGTCTTTAGTCTTTGGTCTTTAGTCTTTGGCTATTGGTCTGTGGTTATTGGTTTTAGGTTTTGGTTCCCCTTGTCTCCCCGTCGCCCCGTCCCCTTATCCCCCTGTCTCCCGTCTCCCTCTGACTCGTCTTCCCGTCCCATTGTCCCCCTGTTCCATTGTCCCCACGTCCCTCGCCCTTTCATTTCACTTTGCCTGATTTTCCAGGTGTTTGATAAGATCGTATTCTTAAATTTATTAAATTTACAAAAAAGGAAACTATCATGATAAATAAGGAGTTAGCCATCTTTCAGTCTGAATCAAGGGAGAAACTGAACCTTTTAATCAGGCTTGCAAAAGAACTTGGAATCAAGTCAAAGGTCCTGTCAGGTGAAGAAGCTGAAGACTTATATCTTTCTTTTGCAATTGATGAAGGCATGACAACCGCTGATGTATCAAGAGAAGACGTAATGAAGGGGTTAAATTTCTTTTCGTGATCGGTAATCAGTTGATTTGTTGATTTGTTGATTTGTTGAGTAGAGTTGTACACCCCTTGTCCCCCCGTCTCCAAGTCCCCCCGTCTCCCGCTCCCCAAGTCCCCTTGTCATCCTCATAGAAGCAGGATTTCCAACTTAAGGCATCGCCCCTCGTCCCTTAAAAGCCAATCCAAAATAAATCCGCGCTTAATAAAAGCTATCGGGATTTTATCTACTTTTGCACCTCTTTAAACATTGGCCTAATCATACAGGAGCATTAATGAATAAATATCCTGAATATAAACAACTTAACCTTTCAGCCATCGGTACTGAAGTGCTGAAGCTATGGGAAGAAGAAAACGTTTTTCAGAAAAGTCTCGACATCCGTCGTGATAGTACCCCTTTTGTCTTTTACGAAGGTCCCCCTTCGGCCAATGGCGTACCCGGCATTCACCACGTGATGGCCCGCGCCATTAAAGACATTTTCTGCCGTTACAAAACCATGAAAGGTTTCTTGGTGAACCGCAAGGCGGGCTGGGATACACATGGTTTGCCGATTGAGATTGCTGTAGAGAAAACCCTCGGCATCACCAAAGAAGACATTGGCAAAAAGATTTCGGTAGATGCTTACAATAAAGCCTGCCGCACCGAAGTAATGAAATACAAGGATATGTGGGACGACCTTACCCGCCGCATCGGCTATTGGGTTGACCTGGATGATCCATACATTACTTTCGACAATAAATACATGGAAACCCTCTGGTTTCTGCTGGCGAAATTATACGATAAAGGCCTGTTGTACAAAGGCTACACCATTCAGCCCTTTTCACCGGCTGCCGGCACCGGCCTCAGCACCCACGAGCTGAACCAGCCGGGCTGCTACCGCAATGTGAAAGACAACACGGTGGTTGCTCAGTTTAAAGTAGTGCGCAATGCCAAATCGGAGCAGCTTTTTACTGATCTTCACGGCGATTTATTTTTTATCGCCTGGACCACTACACCCTGGACGCTGCCCAGCAACACCGCCCTGGCCGTGGGTAAAAACATTGAATACGTGAAGGTAAAAACCTTCAATCCTTACACTTTTGAACCAATAAGCGTCATCCTGGCAAAGGAACTGTTCAACAAATATTTCCCGGAGAAAAATACAGAACTAAAGCTGTCTGATTACGAAGCCGGGCAAAAAACCATCCCTTTTGAAATGGTTGGTTCCTGGAAAGGGATTGAACTTGAAGGCATACGCTACGAGCAACTGCTGCCTTATGCACAGCCCGAAGAAGGTGATGCTTTCCGTGTACTTATCGGTGATTTTGTAACCACCGAAGATGGTACCGGCATTGTGCACATTGCCCCAAGCTTTGGTGCCGACGACTTCAAGGTGGCTAAGCTCAATGGTATTGGCGCCCTTACGCTGGTTGACCGTCAGGGTCGCTTTACCGAAGAAATGGGCGAATTTGCCGGCCGCTATGTGAAGGCAGAATATGCCGCTGATTACGATCCTGCCAAAGAGGACAATGTTGACATCGACATCATTGTAAAGCTGAAAAAGGAAAACCGCGCCTTCAAAACGGAAAAGTATGAGCACTCATACCCGCACTGCTGGCGTACCGATAAACCCATACTTTACTACCCCCTCGATAGCTGGTTTATCCGTACCACTGCCTACCGCGATGAGATGCTGGCGCTGAACAAAACCATCAACTGGAAGCCCGAAGCCACCGGCACCGGCCGCTTTGGCAATTGGCTCGAAAACCTGGTTGACTGGAACCTGAGCCGCTCCCGCTACTGGGGAACGCCCCTGCCCATATGGATGAGTGAGGACAAAGAAGAAATACTGTGCATCAGCTCGGTAGCTCAATTGAAAGAAGAAATTGAAAAATCGGTCGCCGCCGGATTTATGTCGTTTAATCCTTTGGAATCCTATATTCCCGGTGACAATTCCGACGAAAACTACAACACTTTCGATCTGCACCGGCCTTACGTGGATGATATTGTGCTGATTTCGACTTCAGGCAAAAAACTACTGCGCGAAGCCGACCTTATCGATGTTTGGTTCGACTCGGGCGCCATGCCCTTTGCCCAGTTCCATTACCCGTTTGAAAATAAAGATCGCCTGGACGAATATTTCCCAGCCGATTTTATTGCCGAAGGCGTAGATCAGACCCGTGGATGGTTCTTCACCCTGCATGCGATTGCCGTCATGGCTTTTGATTCGGTATCGTTCAAGACAGTGATTTCCAATGGATTGGTTTTGGATAAAAACGGTAATAAAATGTCCAAACGCCTCGGCAATGCGGTTGATCCGTTTGAGACCATTGAAAAATACGGCCCGGATGCCACCCGCTGGTACATGATTACCAATGCCCAGCCCTGGGACAACCTGAAATTTGACCTTGAAGGGATCGCCGAAGTACAGCGCAAATTCTTTGGAACATTGTACAACACCTACAACTTCTTCGCGCTTTACGCCAATATCGATGGCTTTACTTACAAAGAAGCCGAAATTGCGCTTGAAGACCGTCCGGAAATTGATCGCTGGATTCTTTCAGAACTCAACAGTCTGGTGAAATCTGTAGACAGCTACTACGAAGATTATGAGCCTACCAGGGCCGGTCGCGCCATTGCTGATTTCGTGGATGCTCACCTGAGCAACTGGTATGTGCGCTTATCGCGCAGACGTTTTTGGAAAGGCGATTACACCTCCGATAAAATCTCCGCTTATCAAACGCTTTACACCTGCCTGGAAACGGTGTCTATGCTTACAGCCCCCATTGCACCTTTTTTCTCAGACCGCTTGTTTACCGACCTTAACGGGATAACCGGCCGCAACAAGGCCACCTCAGTGCATCTGGCCGATTTCGCGAAAGCAGATGAACGCATGATTGACAAAGACCTGGAAGAACGTATGCAGATTGCGCAAAGTATCTCCTCCATGGTGCTCTCATTGCGAAAGCAACACCGCATCCGGGTAAGACAGCCGCTTAGCCGCATTATGATACCGGTTTCGGGCGATGCCTTCAAACAGCAGGTAGAAGCCGTTAAAAACCTCATAATAAGCGAGGTAAATGTAAAAGATATTGAATATATTTCGGAGCAGGGGGTACTGGTGAAGAAAGTCAAAGCCAACTTCAAAGCCCTGGGACCGCGCTATGGCAAACTGATGAAACAGATAGCCGCCGAGCTTGTTAGAATTGATCAGACACAGATTGCGCAATATGAAGTAGAAGGGAAACTAAACCTCACCATTGAAGGTGAGCCGGTTGAGCTGATTGAAGGCGACCTGGAAGTAATTACCGAAGACATTCCCGGCTGGGTGGTGGCCACCGAAGGCAGCCTTACCGTTGCTTTAGATGTATCCATTACCGAAGAGTTGCACCACGAAGGCATTGCCCGTGAGCTGATTAACCGTATTCAAAATATCCGCAAGGACAACGGCTTCGAGGTAACCGATAAGATTGCCATAGAAGTTGAGAAAAACAATGGGCTGAGTGATGCCCTAAGTGATAATTATTCGTATATTTGTTCAGAAACGCTTGCTGAGTCGTTCCGTTTTGCCGATGCTATTGAACCATCAAAACGCATTGTTGTTGAACTGGCCGACAATATGCAGGCAGTAGTCAGCGTTCAGAAAGCATACGGATAGTAAGTGATCGTTTTTACTAATTTTAACTATTAGCAGCTATGAAAAAAACAGAATTACAGGAAGAAAACCTGAAAAATAAATATTCTGACGAGGAGTTAGAAGAGTTTAAGCAAATTATTCTTGATAAGTTAGACAAAGCACGTCGTGACCTGAAAATGCTCACTGAAGCTTTTGCCAACAGCAATGAGCACGATATCAGTGACACCTCGCCCACGTTTAAGGTGCTTGAAGAAGGCTATCAGGTGAATTCAAAGGAGGAGAACAGTAAACTGGCTGCACGGCAGGACAAGTTTATCACCGCCCTTGAGAATGCACTGGTGCGCATTGAGAATAAAACCTACGGCATTTGCAGGGCAACCGGTAAGCTGATCTCAAAAGAGCGGTTAAGGATTGTTCCCCACGCTACCCTTAGCATAGAAGCCAAACTGAACCAGGGCAAAAATTAATACTCTGGCACATCGTTTTATAAAATGAAACTTTTGGCTATTATTAGTGTAAAATGCACATCCCGATCATCCATGATATGGTCGGGCTTTTATATTTGTATCTGATAGTTTATAGCTTTAATACCCCTTTACTTGAAAAAAGCCCTATCCATTGTTGCCTTAATTCTGATTGTTGATCAGGCAGTAAAAATCTGGATAAAAACCCATATGATGATGGGTGAAGAAATTTACGTATTGGGCAATTGGTTTATCATCCATTTTACCGAAAACCCAGGTATGGCGTTCGGCATGCAGATTGGTGGAAACTATGGAAAGCTTTTATTGTCGGTATTCCGAATCGCGGCTATACTGGGTATTATCTATTATTTATACATTGTTACGCGCAAAAAGGTAAGCAACGGATTGATTATCAGCCTGTCGTTGGTGTTGGCCGGCGCTATCGGCAATATGATTGACAGCGCCTTTTACGGTATGATTTTCAGCAGCAGTAACTATTTTGAAGTGGCACAGCTCTTTCCCGAAGGGGGCGGTTATGCCCCTTTCTTGCATGGTAGGGTAGTGGATATGTTTTATTTCCCTGTCATCCAGGGCAGCTACCCTGCCTGGATACCGGTATGGGGAGGCAGCGAATTTATCTTTTTCCGACCGGTGTTTAATGTTGCCGACTCCTCCATCACCATCGGGGTGTTGCTGATGGTATTTTTCCAGAAACAGTTTTTTAAGAAATAGTTTTTTTGCAAAAAAGGCAAAACCCACGCGGAGACGCAGGGACGCAAAGATTTCCTTGGATCGCGTGCGATTGTAGAGCGTGCCATGTTGGTTCGATCTGTAATGTGTTCAGGGCTGTATTCAGTTCAGCGGCAAATTATGCTGAAAAAGCTTTCTTGAAAGGAGTGGAATTATTAAGTTTGCAAGATGGTGGTTGAAGCACGCGCTACAAGAGCGCGCAAACATGGGGGTTTAATTTCACTATTTGTGCGGAGATTTTACTTCCTCCCAACGTAAAAATTAGATTGTCTATTTTTTTCAAATATCGGTCTCGTAAGCTTATTTTAACCTTTCCGCGACAATTCCGCTGATCTTCTCCACCGGAATCCTTTCCTGCTGCATGGTGTCGCGCTCACGTATGGTTACGGTGCCATCTTCGAGGCTCTGGTGGTCAACGGTGATGCAATAGGGTGTGCCAATGGCATCATGGCGGCGGTAACGCTTGCCGATGGAGTCTTTTTCCTCATACTGGCAGTTGTAGTCGTACTTTAGCTTGTCCATGATTTTACGGGCCATTTCGGGCAAACCATCTTTGGCAACCAATGGCAGTATGGCCACCTTAACAGGGGCAAGAATTGGAGGTAGCTTCATCACCACACGCTCTGAACCATCCTCCAGTTTTTCCTCGGTGTAGGCATTGCTGAGCACGGCCAAAAAGGTGCGGTCGAGGCCGATGGAGGTTTCCACCACGTAGGGTACATAACTTTCGTTGAGTTCGGGATCGAAATACTGCATCTTTTTACCCGAGAATTTCTGATGCGCGGCCAGGTCAAAATCAGTGCGGGAGTGTATGCCTTCCAGCTCCTTAAAGCCAAAGGGAAATTTATACTCTATATCGGCAGCAGCATTGGCATAGTGGGCCAGTTTCTCATGGTTGTGAAAACGGAAGTTTTCGCTGCTGATTCCCAATGATAAATGCCAGTTAAGACGTTCTTTTTTCCAGTACTCATACCATTCCAGTTCAGTACCGGGGCGGACAAAAAACTGCATTTCCATCTGCTCAAACTCACGCATGCGGAAGATAAACTGCCTGGCCACAATCTCGTTGCGGAAAGCCTTACCTATCTGTGCAATACCAAAAGGAATCTTCATCCTGCCGGTTTTCATCACATTCAGAAAGTTCACAAAAATACCCTGGGCCGTTTCCGGACGCAGATATATGGCGTTGGCATCTTCAGTTACCGAACCCATGCGGGTGGAAAACATCAGGTTAAATTGCCGTACTTCGGTCCAGTTGCGCGAACCCGAAACCGGACAAACAATGCCAAGTTCTTCAATCAGCTTTTTGATGTCGCCCAAATCATCTTTTTCCAGACTTTGAATAAAGCGGGTATTGATGATGTCGATTTTGGCCTGGTTTTCAAGTACCCGTGCATTGGTCGCCCTGAACTGGATTTCATCGAATGCATCGCCAAATCGAGTTGCAGCTTTAACTACTTCTTTGTTGATTTTCTCTTCGATTTTGGCCAGATGATCTTCGATGAGCACATCGGCGCGGTAGCGCTTTTTCGAATCCTTGTTGTCAATCATCGGATCATTAAAGGCATCCACATGGCCGGAAGCCTTCCAGACGGTAGGATGCATAAAAATTGCCGAATCAATACCTACGATATTTTCATGGTAACGTACCATGGATTTCCACCAGTAATCCTTGATGTTGTTTTTCAATTCAACACCATTCTGACCGTAGTCATAGACCGCGCTGAGACCGTCGTATATATCGCTCGACTGGAACACAAACCCATACTCCCGGGCATGGGCGGTTATTTTCTTGAAAGCTTCTTCATAATTTGCCATGCTGCAAAAGTACGGATTGATTGTGATATTTTATACATGTTTTTCACCCTAAAGTTAGTCTGCGACTCTGCCTCAGACTTCTTTATCACTGCAGGCTCTTTGCCTGCAAACAGTTTGCTGTGCTAACCGAGATGCTTTTAAGGCAATGCACGTAATCAGGCAGAGCCTGAAAAGATAGAATGGCAGAAGCAGAGCCTCTGCCAAACCTCATTATGTTAGTCTTGGTGTTAGTCTGAGGCTCTGCCTCAGACTTCTTTATCACTGCAGGCTCTTTGCCTGCAAACGGCCTTTGTTTTATTACTGAAATGCTGTCAAGTAAGGCCCGTGCCCAGGCAGAGCCTGAAAAGATAGAATGGCAGAAGCAGAGGCTCTGCCAAACCTCATTATGTTAGTCTTGGTGTTAGTCTGCGACTCTGCCTCAGACTTCTTTATCACTGCAGGCTCTTTGCCTGCAAACAGTTTGCTGTGTTACCTGAGATGCTTTTAAGGCAATGCACGTAATCAGGCAGAGCCTGAAAAGATAGAATGGCAGAAGCAGAGGCTCTGCCAAACCTCATTATGTTAGTCTTGGTGTTAGTCTGAGGCTCTGCCTCAGATTTTTTTATCACTGCAGGCTCTTTGCCTGCAAACAGTTTTCTGTGGTACACAGTTGGAAGGCGCAGAAAACTGTATGATATTTAGGAAAGGAAGCCAAGCAAAATACCTGCTGCCACCGCGCTGCCAATAACTCCGGCAACGTTTGGTCCCATGGCGTGCATAAGCAGATAGTTGGTTTTATCGTACTCAAGGCCAATAACATGCGAAACCCTGGCACTGTCGGGTACCGCAGAAACCCCGGAGTTTCCAATGAGCGGATTGATTTTATTGCCTTCTTTAAGAAACAGGTTAAAGAACTTAACAAACAATACCCCGGCAAAAGTTGCCACAATAAATGAACCGGCTCCCAGGGCAAATATTTTTAACGATTGCGGCGTTAAAAAGGTTGTTGCCTGTGTGGAAGCTCCCACCGTAAGCCCAAGCAAAATGGTTACTATGTCAATCAGCGGACCTCTTGCGGTATCGGCCAAGCGTTTGGTTACTCCACTTTCTTTCAGTAGATTACCAAAAAAGAGCATACCGAGTAGGGGTAGTCCGGAAGGCACAATAAAGGTAGTAAGCAACAAACCGATAATCGGGAACATGATTTTTTCCAATTTAGAAACACTGCGCGGAGGCTTCATCCTGATAACCCGTTCTCTGCTTGTGGTGAGTAAACGCATAATGGGCGGTTGAATTACCGGTACCAGTGCCATATAAGAGTAGGCAGAGATAGCAATAGCGCCCATTAAATTAGGGGCAAGTTTAGAAGAGAGGAAAATGGCGGTTGGACCATCGGCACCACCGATAATTCCAATGGCTCCAGCCTCTGAGGGGGAAAATCCAAGCAAAAGAGCTGCGGCATAAGCTCCAAAAATTCCAAACTGAGCAGCAGCGCCTATAAGCATAAGCTTTGGATTAGAAATTAGTGCTGAGAAGTCAGTCATGGCACCTATACCAAGAAAGATAAGGGGAGGATAAACGCCCTGCATCACACCGAAGTATAAGTAATTAAGTACACTTCCACTCTCATAAATCCCGAGTGACAACCCCGGCGTAAAAGCAATATTGCCTACTAAAATACCAAATCCGATAGGGATAAGCAACAGGGGCTCGTATTCTTTGGCGATGGCGAGATAGATAAAAATAAGTCCGATACAGATCATTACAATATGACCCGGAGTCATATTATAAAAGGCCGTATAAGTGAAGAATTCACTAAGATGCTCAGTTATAAAACTGAAAAAATTACTCGATTTCTCCATGCTTAATCTCCTATTACGATGAGTACATCACCTTCCATAACTGCATCGTTCTTGCTTACTTTAATCGACACCACTTTGCCCGATTTGTCAGCGCTGATGTTGTTTTCCATTTTCATGGCTTCCAACATGATAAGCTTTTGTCCCATAGTCACTGTGTCGCCTTCCTTCACGTATATGTCGAGAATAACACCCGGCAATGGAGACTTGACGGTACCGGCTCCTTTTGAGCTGGTGGGATTGGCCGTTTTAACAGTGCTGGGGGCAGAATCGGTTGAAGGTACGCTCACCGATCTGACCAACCTGGGGGTTTTGCTCACTTGCATAGTCTTATCAAGGGTAACACTATACAAAGTCCCATTTACTTCAACTTCGGCAATATTATCTTCAAGGTTTTGGATGTTAACCTCATAAACATTGCCGTTTATAGTAAATTTATACTTTTTCATCTGTTGGGCTTTTTAGTTTTTGTTTTGAATGATGGCTGGTTAAAATCCATCCGTATTCATTCGCCGTTAATATTTTTTGCGGACAATTTCTGCCCTTGTCTTTGGGGTTAATTACCTGTTCAAATTGCGTAAACCGTAGATTTTTGAACTCCAGGGTGAATAGGTGCGTGCCACTTTTTTAATGGTCAGCACAGCATCTTCATGGTCGTGGAGCTCACCAACATACAGGTGTAGGCTCATGGCAATGGCCGCATTCACCTCTCCGGAAATTTCTTCCTTTGTGGCTTTTACGGAGACGGTTTCTTTTTGTTGTTTCGAAAAGAGTGCCTTCAGATTAATGCTGTATATCTTTTTGGTATTCTTGAAAAAAACATACAACAATAAAAGGGCGCCAAATACTACGGACATGGCAATTACTGCCATTCCAACTCCGTAAGGATCCATTACCAGAAACTTATCGCTTGAAGTAACCAACTTTGCGGTAAAATTATTCGAGCCTGGAGTAGTTTTATCTAAAAATCCCCATTTGGAGCTGCCGTCCTTTATCCTTCCGTAAGAAATGTCGGGCGTTTGCTCATCATACATTACCGCATCAATCATCGTTTTGCCATTTCCTTCGAACAAGGCAAGGTAATTGGTTTCAGTCAGGGTAAAATTTAGGTGTTGTATCCCTCTGGTTGGCAATCCATCAGCAAAAAAAAGTATATAATTGCGCGGCGCTATTTTGGTCATGGGATCCCCTGTCGGAATACGATATTTTGTCGGATTGGTCATATCATTGGTTAAGTACAATCCTCCAATGTCCACGGTGTTGTATGCCGTATTAAATATTTCAATCCATCCGTTGCGCTGTCCGTAACTATCCACATAATTTGAATCGTTTATCACCAAAATCTCATTGATGCGAAGATCACTGACACTTTGGGCAGAACTGCGGCCGGCAGCCAACACCAGCACCAAAGCAATGAATGCCCCGGCCAGGTTGATTGTTTTCTTTATTTCAGCCATCGTAATAATTATAAAGGAATATTTGAATGTTTTTTGGGCGGGTTAACGTCCTTTTTGGTTGCCAGCGCCTGTAATGCACGAATGATGCGGAAGCGTGTATTGCGCGGCTCAATTACATCATCAATATAGCCATATTTGGCAGCTCTGTATGGATTAGCAAATTGGGTTTTGTAATCTTCCTCACTTTCGCGGATGAAATCCTCACGCTCTTTAGGGTCGGTAAATTCGGCTATCTTTCTGCTATGCAATACTTCGATGGCACCTTTTGGTCCCATTACAGCGATTTCGGCACCCGGCCATGCGTAGTTGATGTCGCCTCTGAGGTGTTTGGAACTCATCACACAATAAGCGCCACCATAAGCTTTGCGCAATACAATGGTTATTTTGGGCACAGTGGCTTCACCATAAGCATACAGCAGTTTGGCGCCGTGTATAATGATACCCCCATATTCCTGTGCAGTCCCCGGAAGGAAACCGGGTACGTCAACCAGGGTAAGGATTGGAATGTTGAATGCATCACAGAACCTGACGAAACGGGCTGCTTTGCGCGAAGCATTGATGTCGAGCACCCCGGCCAGATAGCTGGGCTGATTGGCTACAATACCTACCGACATACCGTTGAAACGGGCAAAACCGGTAATAATATTGGGTGCGTAGTGGCGCTGTATTTCGAGGAACTCATTACAGTCAACAATGGTGTGGATTACATCCTTTACATCGTAGGGCTTGTTTGGGTTGTCGGGGATAATATAATTAAGTGAGTCATCCAGACGGTCAGCAGGATCAGGACAATCAGCTATAGGCGGTTCTTCCAGATTATTTTGGGGCAGGAAGCTCAGTAATTTCCTTATCAATGAAATCCCTTCCCTTTCGTCCTCGGCAACAAAATGTGAAATACCGGATTTGGTGGCATGTACCATAGCGCCTCCGAGTTCTTCCTCGGTAACGATCTCACCGGTAACGGTTTTCACCACCTTAGGACCGGTAACAAACATATTGGATGTACCTTTGCTCATCACAATAAAATCGGTGAGGGCAGGCGAATATACTGCACCACCGGCACATGGACCGAAAATGGCGGAAATTTGCGGAATTACGCCGGAAGCAAGAATGTTGCGTTCAAAAATTTCGGCATATCCGGCAAGGCTGTTCACCCCTTCCTGAATTCGTGCGCCACCCGAATCGTTGATTCCAATTAAGGGTGCACCCACCTTCATGGCCTGATCCATTACTTTACAGATTTTATTGGCAAAGGTTTCGCTGAGCGAACCACCAAAAACAGTAAAATCCTGTGAAAACACGTAAACCACTCTGCCATCAATGGTACCATGGCCTGTAACCACACCATCGGAAAGAAATTCTTGTTTTTCAATGCCAAAGTTGGTGCAACGATGGGTTACGAACATATCAAATTCCTCAAAACTACCTTCGTCGAGCAACAGGTCAATGCGCTCTCTCGCGGTTAGTTTACCTTTGGAATGTTGATTGTCAATTCTCTTCTGTCCACCCCCAAGTTTGGCCAGTTCCCGCTTATCGAGTAGATCTTTGATTTTATTTTCAAACGACATAGGATGATTTTTTACTGATCGTGGTTACGACCGATGATGAATAGATGTGGTGTGTATTATTCTTTAGGATGCTGGCACAATTCAGTAAGTACGCCCTGGGTTGATTTGGGATGCAGGAATGCAATCTCCAGCCCTTCAGCTCCTTTACGCGGTGCCTTGTCAATCAGTTGAATGCCCTTTTCTGAGGCATGATCCAACATTTTCTGAACATCCTCTACTGCAAAAGCGATGTGATGAACGCCGGGACCCTTTTTCTCAATAAACTTGCCTATGGGCCCTTCAGGATCAGTGCTCTCAAGCAATTCAATTTTGGTTTGTCCAACCATAAAAAAGGCGGTCTTTACCCTTTGATCAGCCACTTCTTCTACCGCGTAACATTTAAGTCCGAGTACACCTTCGTAATAAGGAATGCTCTCTTCCAGACTTTTAACCGCGATGCCAATGTGTTCAATATGTGTAGGTTTCATAGAATTGAATTTTGCGGCAAAAGTAACCACTAATTTAATCATAATGAAGCAAATTGACCATTATTTCTTTTAAGCTGTAATATGAGATTGTTAAAAGTGGAAGAAACTAATTTTTAAGTTAATATGCAAAACATTACATATGTAAAGTAATGAGAGAAACAATAAAATCTTTTTTATCAGGATAAAAGCATCCGAAGGGGAGGAGTTGAAGGAAGTTTTTAAAATAGTTCGAGGCTACCTCAGTTTTGAGACAGCCTCGTTAGAAATTTTTCCTTTCCTGACAATGCATTTGTCAGTGGGGCAAGTCTGCAATTCGCCTGACCGACAAGAGAATGTTTTTCATTCAAAATTCCGTTGAACCGTCAGGCAGGTCCGAAATTTATATTCTGCAATCACCTCCTTCCCCATGCCTGCCTGTCCGCCTTAAGCGGGCTGGTCTCCATTTCCCCTGGTTCTCTTGTCTGACTAAAGCAACATAAACTTCACAGGCAGATTAATGCGCACCCTTACCGGGACGCCGCGTTGTTTGCCAGGGGTCCAGCGAGGCATGGTCTGGATTACCCTTAGGGCTTCAGCCGTGCAGCCGCCGCCAACTTCGCGTAAAGCCCTGATATCAGACAGGCTTCCGTCTTTTTCTACTACAAAGGTGATGTAAACCGTGCCGGTAATGCCACTTTCGCGGGCCATTACCGGGTATTTTATGTTTTGGGACAGATAGGCCAACAAGCCTGCATCCCCCCCCGCGAAAACCGGCATGTCTTCCACTATAATAAAGGGTTCATCTGTTTCATCCGGGAGTTCCTCCGTCAATACCGGTGCAACAAACACGGGTACGATTTCATCGATATCTATACCTGCGTCAATGTTCAAATCAACGGTGTGCTGATTTTCATTGTCTGTTATCCGCATTAAAGTCGTATTCATCGCTTTGGGTGGTTCAACCGGTTGTCTGGTTAATTGAATGCCTATATCCTCTGGAAAATCGAATGTAGTTGGAGGCGGCAATTTTATGCCCCCATAATCGGGTGTTTTCCATTCGAAGGCCATAAGGGTTAGACCTAAAGATACGATGAGTCCAATCTGGAACATCATTGTCCGGCGTTTTTCAAGGTCGGCTTTGGGGTTTTTTTTGGTTTCCATGACTATTGATTTTTTAGTGAGACTGCTTACTCATGAGATGCATAATTGGAATAATTCCACAAGTTATTTTTCAAAATGTTTCATCAATCTCAAAATTTATTGTGCAATCCAACCATTTTTTTCATCTTAACCTTAAGTTCGACCCTTATCCGTTTAGAGGAAACACTATATTTGCTTCAATAACTGCTTTTTTATGAACCTTGCCACCTCTTCCGAGAATTATCCTGAGCATCTGAGTGACGGGCAGTTGCGCACCAGGTTTAGAAAGAGCGGGAATAAAATATACGTTGGCGAACTGTACCGGCGCTATAGTCATCTGGTACTGGGTATTTGTTATAAATACCTGCGTAACAGTGATGAAGCATATGATGCAGCCATGGAAATTTTCGAAAGCCTGTATGAAAAGCTCAATCATCATGAAATCAAGTCATTCAAATCCTGGCTTTATGTTGTAAGCCGCAACCATTGCCTGCAGCAGCTCAGGCAACAGAAAAAGATGACCATCCTTTCCTTGAAGGAGGAGTATTTTTCAGAAATCTTTATGGAAAATCTGGCTTTTCAGCATCATAATGATGACAAGGATGAACTTGTGGCTGCGCTGCCCGACATGCTGAATGAACTACCACCAGGACAGCAACAATGCCTGAGTTATTTTTACTTCGACCATCAGACCTATGAAGAAATTTCATTAAAAACGAACTTCAGCGTAAAACAGGTAAAAAGTCACCTGCAAAATGGGAAAAGAAAACTTAAACTATTGCTTGAAACCAAATTCAAAAACCATAAACCATGAATCCGCACAGCTATCCATTTTATTTTAACCCGGATGGTTGCCTCACCTACGAAGGACTGAAAGCATTGCATTCGGGCTTTCCGGCAGATGAGGTGCAGCACGAACTTGCCGCCCATACGAGCCTGTGCCCCCTATGTGCAGCGGCTGCAGAAGGTTTCAGCATGGCCGGGGAAATAAATTTTGACGAGAATTACCAAAAACTAAATAGCCGGTTAATTAAATCTTCCTTACCAGAAAGAAGCAGGCCAAAGAGCAATGCCATGATATTTAATCGGTTTAGCATTACAGTAACCCCTGCAACGCTTAAATATGTCGCGGCTGCATTGTTATTACTAACCGTAGGAACGGTCTGGTTGATTTCAACAACGCAGGTGAATCAGTTTACCCGGCTGCACCTGGCTTCAAACACTCAGGTGATTGACCCACTGGCCTATCCAACAGATACAGAACCACTGCTCACTCCGGCTGATTTTCTGGTGCAGGATATCATTATGCTTCCACCCGAACCACCGCAGATAAACTCAACTGCCGGAATACAAAAACCGGTGCATGCTGAATATCCCGAAACGGAACAGCAGGTAAGGGTTGTCGCTGAAATAATGCCGGAATATATTGGCGCAGAAACTGATGCAAATACTTATTTTGAGCATCACAATGAAAATCCATTGCTGCAGTTGGCCAATCTTAATGGTAAAGTAAGCCTGGGTTTTATTGTTGAAACCGATGGCAGTCTGAGTCAGATCAGGATACTGCGCGGACTGAGTCCGGTACACGACCAGACCTCTGTTGAAGGGTTGGTGGAATCTGGCATCTGGCATCCGGGAATCCATCATAACCATCCTTGCCGGGTGCTGGTTTCGCTCACGGTTAATTTCAGTGGGGGAGTGATACAAATAAAAAAATGTTAAAATTGCCTCAAATTCATCTTAATATGGTTATTTTTGCGTTTCGACGTAAGGGAAACGTCGTGAAAAATCAAATCTCACACAACACTCATCTGGCTTAGCCAGGCCATATCTATGCTCAACAAAGTTGTTTAACAGGAAATTGAACATCAATTGAGTAATGGATGGGATTTAAATACCACATATTGATGAAGAAAGAGATGCACATTCTTATTTTTCTCAGCATTTTCGGATGTTGCTTTTCAGCAGTTTTTGCTCAGCAAAAAAACAACATCGAATCCGACACCGCTCAGCAAGGTTATGAATTTGTCAAGGATGATTTTATTGTGGCTTCGCTCGATAGTCTGGCCAACCTAAAGTATTTTGAAGGGTTTGAATGTCCCACAGATGAAGAGTTGCGCAATGTATTTGGCTTTACCCCGGGTTTTGTGCCCGTATATGCCGATTCCGTTTATTACAATCGCCTGAAAAAGCTGGATGCCAACTCCCCCATTTCCTTAACTTACAATCAGTATGTAAAGGATTACATTGAGTTATACGCGGTTAAAAAGCGTGGCCTCATGGCCCGGGTTATGGGACTGGCACAGATTTATTTTCCGTTATTCGAGGAGCAACTGGACCGTTTTAATATGCCGCTGGAATTAAAATATCTGGCCATTGTAGAGTCAGCGCTAAATGCTTCAGCCCGCTCACCTATGGGTGCCACTGGGTTGTGGCAGTTTATGTATGGTACCGGAAAGGCCTATAATCTGAATGTTTCCTCCATGGTGGATGACAGACGCGATCCAATAAAATCAACGGTTGCAGCCTGCCAGCATATGAACGATTTGTATAAAATGTACAATGACTGGTTGCTGGTGCTGGCCGCTTACAATTCGGGTGCAGGTAATGTGAATAAAGCCATACGCCGCTCGGGCGGGAAAATGGATTTCTGGCAAATAAGGCCCTTTTTGCCCAACGAAACACGCGGATATGTGCCTGCTTTTATTGCTGTGAATTATGTTATGGCTTATGCCGCCGAACATAATCTGAAACCGGTAAGCCCACTCTTTCACCATTATGAAATTGATACGGTCGTCATCAGGGACGTACTTACCTTTTATCAGATTTCAGGATTGCTGAATGTTTCTATGGAAGAGCTGCAATTTTTAAACCCTTCATTCAAAAGTGGTATTATTCCGGCCACGCCGGGCAATGCCTATACGTTGAGGTTGCAGAAGAAAAATATTCCTGATTTCGTGAATAATGAAGCCGCTTTATATGCATTCCGCACCCAGGCCGAAATTGAAAAAGAGCAGGTACTTGCCATGATGAAAACGGTAACCCAGGCCGAATATTATAAGGTTAAAAAAGGGGAGAGCCTTGGCAAAATTGCCCAGAAACACCGGTGTTCCGTAAATGACCTCAAACGATGGAACCGATTGAAAAGCACCAATATTCAGATCGGGCAGCGCCTCATTGTGCGCCCCGAAAGTGTGATGGAAGTTAATCTTGCGGCAAAAAAGCCTACGCCTCAGGTCACTCCTGCACCGAAAGCTGAATCTTTGGAGACACCGGAAACTGAAACTCTGGCGCAAAACGAAGCTAAAAAAGACACGGTCATTGAGGGAAGTCGCGTTCAGGAAACCACGGTTAAAATAGAAAATCGCTACCATAAAGTTAAAAATGGTGAATCACTGGGACGTATCGCAAACAAATATGGACTATCGGTGACTGAACTCAAAACCTACAACAAGTTGAAAAGTAACATCATTCACCCGGGTGAGAACCTGATTGTGGGCAAAATCCAAACTACAATACCGGCGAAAGAAGCCGTGGCTAAAGAATCAAATCCAGCCAAAGGTAAAGATCTGGACTACATTTTTTACACAGTGAAACAAGGGGATACCTTATGGAAAATTGCGCAACAACACAACGGGATAAGTGTGGAAGAATTAATGCGCCTCAACAACATTAAAAATGAAAAAGAAATTAAACCGGGCCAACGCATTAAAGTAAGCCAGAATTCGTGAAATCCGGCAAAGTGCTGTCCTTCAATTAAATGGTTTGTCCTTCGAAAAAATGTTAATTATGAAAATTTATCGTGCCACCCGCTTTTGGAGCTTGTTAATTCCGGTTATACTTGTGTTTGTTGTTTCTTCATGTAAGAATGACAAACCGGTCAAAGCTTCTTCTACCGGAAGTCCTTCAGAATTGCTGGTGGTGGCCGAGGGCAATTTGTGGAAAAGTTCTCTGGGCGATAGTGTCCGTTCATTTTTCAATGGGCCGGTGCCTGCTTTGCCTCAGCCTGAGCCACTTTACCGTTTGGTGAATGTAAAGGAAGATGAATTTGGCCGGGTGCTCAAAATACACCGGAATGTACTCATCCTTACCATTGACAGCACAATGAATCAACCCCTGGTCGAAATGCGCCGCGATGTTTGGGCCGCACCCCAAAGCGTAGCTAAAATTTCAGCAAGATCGCTCAGCGCTCTTAAAAGTACTTTTGAAGAGCGGAAAAATGATTTTCTTAATCTCTATGACAATTCCGAAATAGAGCGATTGCAGCAGATGTATAAGAAATCTCTCAATTTAAAGGCTGCCGAAGCATTGAAAGAAAATTTCAACCTCAGCATGAATATTCCCGCTGATTATTTTCTTGCCAAGGAAAAGGATAACTTTTTATGGTTCCGGCGCGAAGCCAATAAGCTGAGCCAGGGCATACTTATTTATAGTTATCCATATACCGATACCAATGCGTATAATCCACTGAAAATAATGTCGGTACGCAATCAGTTTACCGAACTTTATGTTCCCGGCCCAAGCGACAGCTCCTTTATGGTTATTGCCGATGAATATATGGCACCGGTTAACCGCACCCTCCGCCTCAAAAAAAATCTGGCCACTGAAGTCAGGGGTTTATGGGAAGTTAAAAAGGACTTTATGGGCGGTCCCTTCATTAGCTATACTTTCGTGGATACCAGAAACAACCGCGTGATAACGCTTGATGGCTATGTGTTTGCACCCGGTGAACGAAAGCATGATCTGCTTAAACAGGTGCAGGCCATACTCCTTTCGTTTGAGTTTATTGAACAGTAAAGGGGATTTGTTGATTTGAGGATTTGAGGATTTGACAATTTGAGGGATAATTTTCATCCCGCACGTGCGGGACAAATCAGAAATATTCAAATACTTTTTCTCTGAGCGTAAACAGGAAATACCACGTCTTATCCTACAATCCATTCTTCCATGAAAACACGGTTTATTGCTTTAGGGATGATATTGATCCACAGCCTACTGCTGACAGCACAGCCAGCCTTACAACTGACACTGGATTCCTGCCAGCAACTGGCCATAACCAATCAGGCGGTTTCCCGGCAAGCAGAACTATACCGGCAAATGCACGGTTTGCAGGTGGAATCCATGAATAAGCAGCATCTGCCACGTTTAAGTATGAACGGGCAGGCTTCCTGGCAAAGTGATGTGACCGAATTACCGATTCATCTGCCAACCATAGACATCCCATCTATGGATAAGGACAGTTATAAAATTAACCTGGAAGTCAACCAGTTGATTTGGGATGGAGGCGCCATCAAACGGCAGAAAGAGGTGGAAAGTGTGCTGTTGTTGCTCAACCTTGGGGCAGTGGAAGTTGAGCAGCACATTTTGCGGTCGAAGGTGAACCAGGCTTATTTCAATATTTTGCTGGCCAACGAAACCGAAAAATTGCTCAAAATTGCCATGGAAGAAATTGGTGCCCGTTTGTCTCGCGTAAGGGCAGGTATTGAAAATGGAGCAGTGCTTCCGGCCAATGGCGCAGTCCTGGATGCCGAACTGATTAAAACGGAGCAATCATTGGCTGAGTTGGTGCATAACCGGGCAGCAGCCATTTATCAATTGGGCGAACTCACCGGTCTGGACCTGGGACCTGATTTAATTTTAACAGAACCGGTTTACGATGATCTGCCGGTCATCAATACCCGGCTGAGACCTGAATTCCGGTTATTTGTAACTCAGCAACAGCAACTCAGTGCGAAGCAGAAAATGAGTAAACTTGATTTAGTGCCCAAGTTCTCTGCTTTTGGTCTGGCCGGTTACGGCAAGCCTGGCTTAAACATGCTCTCTAATAAATTTGACACCTATGCTATGGTAGGCGCCCGTTTTTCCTGGAATCTTTGGGACTGGAACCAACACAAAAAACAGCGCGATATCCTTGGGCTTCAGAGCCAGATTATCGAAACTCAAAAAGAAACTTATGAACAGAACCTGCGCATATTGCTGAGCAACATTAAGCAGGACGTATTGCGGCTGGAAACCCTGATTGCCGCCGATCACCGTATTGTAAGCCTGAGAAAATCGGTGGCGGAGTCATCAGCAGCCCAGCTTGATCAGGGTTTGATTACTTCATCTGATTACCTGACAGAGCAAAATGCGCATACTCAGGCTCAATTAAACATGCAATTGCATCGCATTCAACTGCAACTTGCCCGCGTAAATTATTTAACCACTATGGGCTATGTCAAATAAAACCAACGGATTTAAAAGCTACCTGAATATGAAAATACTTCATCCTTTTTACATACTGAGCTTAATTCTGGTACTGGTTTCCTGCGGTAAAAGCGGACCGGAAACGGATGCCTATGGTAATTTTGAAGCCGTGGAAACCACCATTTCGGCTGAAGCCAATGGGCGCATTCTCTGGTTTTCGGCCATAGAAGGACAAATGCTGGAAGCGGGTGACACCGTTGGCCTGATTGACACCACCGATCTTCACCTGAAACTAAATCAGCTCAAGGCCCAGCGTTCGGCCATAGCCGGAAAATCAACCACCATCAATGCTCAAACAGGAGTTTACCAGGAGCAGAAACAAAATTTGCTCATCGAAAAGACGCGCACCGAAAACCTGTTGAAGGCAAACGCGGCAACGCCCAGGCAACTTGACGACCTGAACGGGAACCTGAGGGTGCTCGACCGTCAGATGGAAGCCTCGCGCAGCCAGTTGTCCGGACTGAAAGATGAAATACAGGTGATTGATACTCAGATGGATCAGCTCAATGAATCCATTCAACGGAGTTACCTTATTAATCCGGTAAAAGGAACGGTGCTCAATCGTTTTGCAGAAACCGGCGAAATAACCGGCTTTGGCAAGCCTCTGTACAAAATTGCCGATCTCCGCAGCATGGATTTGCGGGTGTACATCAGTGGTGATGAGCTTTCCGCGATTAAAACCGGCGACACCGCTACCATACAGATTGACACCCCGAATGGGTTGAAAAAGTTGCAAGGCCGCATTACATGGATTTCGCCCTCGGCTGAATTTACGCCTAAAATAATTCAAACCCGCGACGAACGGGTGAACCTTGTGTATGCGGTGAAGCTAAGTGTTCCCAACGATGGCAGCCTGAAAATTGCCATGCCTGCTGAAGTGGTTTTTAAAAAATAACTATCTTCGTTAAATTATTAATCCTAACCTAAAACCATGAAAAACATCCTTTTTATTAGCTTTCTGGCAATCGCCCTTTTTCTTCCGTCCACCATGAAAGCTCAGGCAAAAGCCGACAAGGTAATCGGCTATTGGCTCACCCTTAGCGAGGAGACCGGAAAACCAAACTCTCAGGTTAAAATCTCTAAAGGCACCAACGGTAAGTATTATGGCGAGATTGTATGGCTGAAAGATGCGGTGGAGGCCAACGGCAAAGAGAAACTCGATAAAAACAATCCGGAGGACAAGCTGAAAAGCCGCAAACTTATTGGTTTACGCATATTGAATGATTTTACCTATGATGTCTCAGAAAATGAATGGAGCGGCGGTTCCATTTACAACCCAACCACCGGCAAAACCTACAATAGTTACATGAAGGTGGATGGAAATAAACTAAACCTGCGCGGTTACATAGGCAAAGCGTGGATGGGCCTGGGCAAAACGGCTGTGTGGACCAGGGAAGAGTCTCAACGCAAATAAACCCGTGAACAGCATAGAAGTATATGGACACCGGCTCACCAAAAGCTATGGTGAACACCAGGCTTTAAATGTCCTGGATTTTGAAATAATCAAGGGCGAAATTTTTGGTTTTATCGGTCCGGACGGGGCCGGTAAAACAAGCCTGTTCAGAATACTTACTACCCTGCTGCTGCCTGATTCCGGTGAGGCGAAAGTTGCTGACCTGGATGTGGTGAAACAATACCGTCAGTTGCGTTTGATCCTCGGCTATATGCCACAAAAGTTTTCTTTATACACCGATTTAACGGTACGTGAAAATCTGGATTTTTTTGCGGGCATTTTTAAGGTAAAGGTGGAAGAAAACCTTCATCTTGTGGAGCAGATTTACGGGCAGTTGCAACCGTTTGAAAGCCGCCGGGCGGGTGATTTATCCGGCGGAATGAAACAGAAATTGGCCCTCTCCTGCGCCTTGATTCATAAACCCCGGGTACTTATTCTGGATGAACCTACCACAGGTGTGGATGCCGTTTCGCGGCAGGAGTTCTGGGAAATGCTGCTCTTACTGAAAAAGGAAGGTATCACCATATTGGTAGCCACCCCATATATGGATGAAGCGCGCCTTTGCGATCGCATCGCACTGATGCAACATGGACAGATTATGGCTACGGGTACGCCTGAAGAAATTGTTTCCGGCTTTACGAAACAACTGTTCAGGTTAAAACCGGACAATACACTTGAGGCGTTACATCAGCTCCGGCAAATGTCGGACATACACCGGGCTGAAATGTTTGGGGAGTATATACATTTGAGCACCTCTTCAGCTATAAAATCGCGGGCGGCTGTTGAGGAGAAACTTCAATCCGCCAACATCCGATACAGCCTGCTTGAGCACATAGAACCAGGTATCGAAGATTGTTTTATTGAATTGATGCAACAAACTTCTACGCCATGAATAAACTGGATGAGATCAAGTCAAAGGTCATTGTGGTAAAAGACCTCGTAAAAAAGTTCGGGAGTTTTGTGGCAAACGATCACCTGAACTTTGAGGTTGGCCGGGGGGAGATCTTTGGCTTTCTCGGTGCCAATGGTGCGGGAAAGACCACAGCCATGCGGATATTATGCGGCCTGTCCAAACCTACCTCGGGTAACGTCAGGGTGGCCGGTTTTGACGTTTATACTCAAACAGAAAAGATCAAAGCGCACATTGGCTACATGAGCCAGCGGTTTTCTTTGTATGAGGACCTTACGGTATCAGAAAACTTTCAGTTTTATGGCGGCATTTACGGTTTAAGCCGGATGGAGATCAAAGAAAAACTGGAGAATATGCTCAACCGGCTGCAGCTTGATGCCATGCGAAAAAGACTGATAAGAACCCTGCCACCCGGTATCCGGCAAAAAGTTGCCTTTTCCATCGCCATCATGCATGAGCCCGAAATTGCTTTTTTGGATGAACCTACCGGTGGCGTTGATCCCATTACCCGCCGTCAATTCTGGGAAATGATATACGAAACGGCTGCAAAAGGAATTACCGTATTTGTAACCACTCATTACATGGATGAAGCTGAATATTGTGACCGGATTTCTATCATGGTGGATGGCCGGATTGAAGCCCTGGATACGCCGGCTGCGCTGAAACAGCAATATGATGCACCTTCTATCAATGATGTTTTCCTGAAACTTGCCCGCAAACCGGCCACAAACATTCAGCCATGAAACGATTTGTGATCAAGGAATTTCTGCACATTTTCAGGGACATACGTACCATGGTAATTCTGTTTGGTATGCCGGTGGTTCAGGTGTTTCTTTTTGGCTTTGCCATAACCACCGATATAAAAGATGCCTGGATTTCAGTGGTTGACCCATCGCATGATCAGGTTACGCTGGCCATACAGGACAAACTTTTTGCTTCGGGGTATTTCAGAGAGGCTGAAATGAGCAGTTCTCCGGCAGGCATTGAGGAACAGTTCAGGTATGGAAAAATTAAGATGGTGGTTGTTTTTGAATCCGGGTTTGGAAAGAAACTGGGCAGGGGTGAACAACCTTCCGTGCAATTGATTGCCGATGCTTCTGATCCGAATACTGCACGCCTGTTGGTGAATTATGCCAGTGGAATCATCAATGACTACACTACTTCGCTGAATCCCAATACACCGGCCCTTCCACTGGTTTTGCAAGAATCACGCATGTTGTATAACCCTTCCCTCAAAAGTGTATTTATGTTCGTGCCGGGCATAATCACCATATTGCTCATGCTCGTTTCGGCCATGATGACCTCTATTTCCATAGCCCGTGAAAAAGAGACCGGAACCATGGAGGTATTGCTGGTTTCACCGCTTAAACCGCACCAGATCATCATTGGCAAGGTAATGCCTTATGTGTTGCTCTCTTTTATCAATGCGGTTATTATTTTGATAATGAGCTATTTTGTTTTTAATGTTCCCATGCAGGGAAACCTGATATTATTGTTGGTTGAAACCATACTTTTTATCATTCTGGCCCTCTCCCTGGGTATTTTTATTTCTACAGTAAGCAATAACCAACAAACGGCCATGATGCTTTCCATGTTCGCCCTGATGTTGCCCACCATATTGCTTTCCGGCTTTATTTTTCCCATCGAAAATATGCCGGAGGTATTGCAATGGCTGAGTGTATTGATGCCGCCGCGCTGGTTTATCGTCATTATTAAATCTATTATGCTCAAAGGCAGTGGATTATTCTATTTCTGGAAGGAAACCCTAATCCTGATGGGAATGACTGCCGTTTTTATTATGGGTAGCATTTTAAAATTTAAAGTCAGATTAGCTTAAATATCTGCCACAATATGAGAAAGGTTCTCTACATAGTGAGGAAAGAGTTTTTGCAGATATTTCGCAACCGCATGATGCTGCCTATAATTTTTGTCATGCCCCTGGCCCAGTTGCTTATCCTTGCCTATGCCGTAACCTATGAGATAAAGCACATTGACCTTTACCTCTGTGATATTGACAACACGGTGATTTCGCGCGAATTCACCGGTCATTTTAAACATTCACCATTTTACAATATTAAAGATCAGGGCAGGAATATAAGTAAGGGAATGGATGAACTACGGCAGGGAAAAGTTCATCAGATGATTGTTATTTTGCCGGGTTTTGAAAAAGCGCTTGAACAAGGGCAGCCCGCCAAAGTTCAGGTAGTCAATGATGCAATAAACAGCAGCGCTGCCGCTTTGATGAATGCTTATACCTTTTCCATCATTCAGCATTATAACCGCAGTAAAATTGAACCCCTTTTTATTACCCGAGGTGCCCCTGCGCAGGTCAATCTTGAATATTCCTACTGGTTTAATCCTGAGTTGAATTACAAAACCTTTATGGTCCCCGGCATTCTGGTACTGTTGGTGACGCTTATTGGCATGTTCCTGGCTGGGATGAATGTAGTTCGGGAGAAGGAAATCGGAACTATTGAGCAAATTAATGTTACGCCACTTAGCAAAATTCAATTTATCGCGGGAAAGCTTATCCCATTTTGGATAATTGGTCTTCTGGAACTGGCATTTGGCCTGGGCTTCGCACGTATAATATTCAATATTCCCATACTGGGGAACATCCCGCTTATTTTCCTGGTTGCCTCGATTTATCTACTCGTTGTTACCGGGATAGGGCTCTTTATTTCTACTTTGGTAAATACGCAACAGCAATCCATGTTTATATCGTGGTTCATACTTGTTATTTTTATTTTACTTAGTGGATTGTTTACGCCCATTGAAAGTATGCCGCAGTGGGCGAAGGTGCTTACCTTTTTCAACCCCATTGCACATTTCATTGAAATTATGCGACTGGTAATGCTTAAGGGCGCCGGTTTGAAACATATACTTCAACCTTTCGGGATATTACTGCTATATGCTGTGGTAATATTATCACTTGCCATCAAAAAATACCGGAAAACTACCTGATTTCTTTCCTCTCTTATTCCCAATATCCAATAAATCAACCCGGTGGCACGGTTATTGGAAGCGTGCGCCCGTCCATTAATAATGGGTCAGGATGTGCTGAATTGTGCTTGTTTCTTTTCAGAATAAAGCAAGCACAATAATGTTTCACGTAACCATTACCAATGAAAATTAATTTTCTTTCGAAACTATTTGTTGCTTTTTCTCTGTTTTTCCTATTAACTTTACCAGAATCATGTACCATTTCCACCGGAAATGGACTTACCTCTCTGGAAGACCGTGGTGGTATTCTTAACAGTATCATAGAGCGGGGTGAGCTGGTGGTGCTGACAGATGACAATCCTTTTAATTATTTTTTGCTGAATGGTCAGGCCAATGGCTTTCAATATGAAATGGCGAAGAAGTTTGCTGATCATCTGGGAGTTAAACTGACCATCGTCGTAGAATCCGATCTGCACAAGGCCGTTCAGGCCCTGAAGCACCGAAGAGTCGATATGCTTGCCATGGAACTTCCCAGGGTAACCGGCAACAAGGATCCCATCAATTTCTCTGACCCTTTGTTTATTACCCGACAGGTATTGGTTCAGCGGAAAAATCACCGCAAAAAAGATACCGCGCCACTGATCAGCGAGCTTGCCCAACTGAGTGGCAAAACTCTGATATTGCCCAACGGGAAGTACAAGCAATTTGACCTTACAGAATTGCTTCATGCCACTCACAATCAATTGGATATAGTGGGAGTTAATAAAGTTACTTCGCCTGACCTCGTAAAACAGGTGGCTGCCGGTAAAATTGACTATACTATTGCCTGGGAACATCATGCCAAAGCGCTGGCTAATATTTACACCAATATTGAAATCGGAACACCGGTAACTCCCGAAATGGGCTCAGGCTGGATGGTACGTAAAGATGCTGACCAATTGCTGGAGGAGATTAACCAATGGATAGCTGACAACAACCAGAGCCGTAGTTTTAAATATACAGCATCAAAATATTTTACCAATCCCCGCTGGGCACGTTTGGCTATGGGACAGCCGGTTAACCGAAAAAGTATTTCGGCTTATGACGATATGATTCGTCAGGCAAGTAAGAACATTGACTGGGACTGGCGTTTGCTGGCTGCCCTGATTTACCGTGAATCAAAGTTCAATCCTGAGGCCATTTCACGGGTAGGCGCCTTTGGCCTGATGCAACTGATGCCAAACACAGCCAATCGCTTTGGCGCAAGCCCTGAATCGACACCTGCTGAACAGATTGCCGCAGGAACCAGATTGATTAAGACCCTTGACAGGCAATTAAAGCCCAGGGTCCCAAATCCTGATGAAAGAATTAAGTTTGTTCTTGCCGCTTATAATATTGGGCTGGCTCATATATATGACGCCCTTAATCTTACGGAGAAATACGATAAAGATCCGGCTGTTTGGGAAGGGAACGTTGAATATTATCTGCTGGCTAAATCAGAACCAAAATTTTATAATGATCCTGTGGTAAAATATGGTAAGGTGAGGGGAACCGAAACTCAGCGTTTTGTGGCTGATGTAATGGAAAGTTACCAGCATTTCAAGACCCTGGCTGCCAATTGATGTCATTTTTTTTTTCGAGTTCCGGAAGCATGGCCTGACATACCTTTTTAATTACATCAGGCAATGGCGTGTATTCAAAATTAATGATACTCAATAGTTTTTTTGAACTATAACTAAAGCTATTGAGTGAAGTTCTGGCCGTTTCACGGGTAATGAGTGGATGGTGTGAAGGATTTATTTTTGCAGTCAGCCATTCAAATCGCCATACCACGCCAAGCACCCAATTGGGAATGGCAAAACGCGGCGCAGTATTCCCAAATCCTTCGGCAATCCACGAAAAAACCTGTTTGTAAGAATAATCTCCGGCTGACACGAGGAAGCGTTCATTTATGATGTCGCTTTCCATCAATGTCACCATAATCCGGGCTACATCAACGGCTCCCACAAAACCAGTGGACCCTTTTCCATAAAAATAGTTGTACTTATAAAGGGTGCTAAACATCTTTGTACTCCCGGAGGAGTGATCGCCATAACCAAAAATAATGGAAGGATTAACGATAACCACTTCCAGTCCTTCTGCCGAACCGCGCCACACCTCCCTTTCTGCAGCAAATTTACTCAGCGCATATTGTGAGTTGAGTTTAGATGCTTTAAACTGTGATTTTTCGTCAATAACCAGGGTGTTTTCAGTGCGCCCCAGGGCAGCCACAGAACTGCTAAAGGCAAGCTTACGCACGCCTGATTCAAGGGCAGCATTCACCACATTGGCGGTGCCTTCTGCATTTATTTGTTCCAGCTTTTCCTTGTCAAACGAACTAAAGGAGACAAATCCTGCGCAGTGATATACCTTTTCTACACCCTTCATCGCATCCAGTAAGGAAAAATAATCAAGAATGTCTCCTTGTACCCATTCTACCTTATCGAGCAAGGTCAAATCAGCACCGGTGGATTTAAACATCCGGTAAACTTTGTGTTTGCTTTCAGGATTATGTATAATTGCCCGCACAGGATCATCCTGTTGCAACAATTCAAGAAGTAAATAAGAACCCAATAAGCCGGTAGCACCTGTAACTAAAATCATAGTGCAAAGTTACGGAAATTGGGGGGATAAGAGACCCAGATTATTTAATCAGGCCAGTTTCAGGGAATGGGTGACGATCATTTTTTCAAAGAATCCAACAAGGGGTTGCAACCCCTTGTTGGATAAACAGGTGAAGCGCAGGTTGAAACTTACCGCAGGAAGTTCCCAATTTTAAACCCGGCATAAAGAGTACGCGGATTGATTGGTCCATAAACATAACCCGGATCACGGTTAATGCCCCGGTCAAAATCATCCTGATAAGCATTGAAGATGTTCTTTATACCGGCAAAACACTGTAAACTGGCGCCGTTTAGCTTCATGGTGTAGCGCACCTTAAAACCAAGGTCTAAAAAGGTATCAGATTTTTTAAGCATTCCCATGCCGGGATCGGGGCTTTCCAACCCAAAATACGGAACGAGCATACTTCCGGTGTAAGTTCCCGATGCCGAAAGCCCAAGTTTCTTTGAATAGTCCCAATCCAGAGAGACGTAGCCGTATTGATCAGGGGTTCTTAAAAACTGTTTTTCATTAAACTGCTGAACGCCATCATACTGGCTGGATTGTAGCGTAAAACCAGCTTTTATTGATAATTTCTCATTGGGCACTACATTCATCTCCATATTTATCCCGATTACACTGGCTCCATCTTTAGCATTGGTGCGGGTATATACCACGGTGCCGTTTTCATCGGGAGTGCCATATACATTTGCAAAAGGATTGTTCAGGCGAGTGATAAAACCTTCAACCAATAATCCAAAATGAATACTACCCAGCTTTTTGTTAAAATCAAGTGAAGCCATGTAACTGTTGCTGTTTTCGCGGGTTAAACCCGGACTGTTTTTATGAATTACCCGTCGAGAACCGGAAGTTTCAATGTGAAGGTCTTCATCAAAAATCTGAGGTGCCCTATAGCCCTGTGAATAACTTACCCTTGACTGCAGCCAGGGTTTGAGGTCATATTTTACCGTAAGTCTGGGACTCAAAACATTGCCTGTCTGGGTGGCATCTGGCTGCATCTTATCCTCAATAATATAATGATCGAAGCGGGCACCCACGGAGAGCTTGAGTCTTATCCAGTTGTATTCATACTGGGCAAAAACGCCGGTGGTATTGCTGCTTTGATTGGCAATAGTGACATTATCTGTGTGAGGAATCGAAATCAGGCTGTCGTTAATAATGAACGCATTTTCTGTATCAGCATAACCCAGTTTGGTGTCTTTTAGTCCGGACCCAATGTTCTCAAGGCCGCCCACCAGCACTGATTTACCCAGTTTCGCATTGTATTGTGCTCCAACGGTATAGGAAAGGTCAGCGGTGTGGCCATAATCCTTAACCGATTGATGCGCACCATAGTAGGAATCTCTTTTTACTCTTTGGGTGGAGGCATAAACAGAAAAGAGGTCATTCTCCCTGAAAAACTGTTCGTAGGTTAAGGCAGCAGTGCTCAGGTCGTGTTTTACCTGTTCGGCAATGTTTGCTTCGTGGACTGGATAATCAAATCGGTCACCGCCCCTGCGATCTTCGTTGATGGCAAAGAAATCGGCAATTAATTTATTCCGGTAACCAAAGCGATGAAAAACCCTTCCGCCTAAGGTTAAATTTTTAAGGGTCGAAACTTCAGAAAAGTTGTCATTATTGGCATCAAAAGGTTCCCGATTTCGGTTAAAGCCATATAGGGTCATCCCTGTTTTGTTATCCGCCGATGTAAGGGAGGCATTCAGGTGGACGGAAAAATCATTGGCCACCGTACCTGAATTTTCCATCCCAATGCCGGTAAATCCAAAATTTATTCCAAATTCGTAGGCGTTGTTAATGGGATCTTTCAGAATGAGATTGATGGTACCCGCAATGGCGTTGCTTCCGTACAAAGCCGAACCGCCACCACGGATAACTTCTACCCTTTCGATCATGGCAGCAGGGATAAGCTCCAATCCATAAACGCCGGCTAAACCACTGAATATTGGGCGGCTGTTGATCAGTATTTGAGAATAAGGCCCTTCCATGCCGTTCATCCTTACCTGGTTGAAGCCACAATTCTGACAATCATTTTCAATGCGCAGACCCGGACAGAAATTCGAGCCATCGCTCAGGGTAACCGATTGGGTTGATGCGAATAATTTAGGCGTAATGGTGGTTACAATGGTGGATGATTCCACCCGGTTGGTTTCATTGCGGTCACCGGTAATTACTACCTCTTCCAGACCCAGCATATCCGGTTCCAGATCGAATTTTAACTCTTTTGTTTCGCCGGCCACCATGATAACCTGCTCTTCCTTAGGTCTATATCCCATGGATTGGGCCACAATGGTGTGTATGCCCGGCGGCAGGTGAATAAGTTGGTAATGTCCCGATTCATCCGTGGTAGAGCCTATGGTGGTGCCCTTCACGCTCACGTTGGCAAAGGGGATATGTACTCCGTTGCTGGTTACATGTCCAACCAGGTTGGCATCGGTTTTTGCCTTTTTCTGGGCGAATCCGGAGGTAATCGTTGACAGCAATATGACTGTCAACATGAAAATATTTCTTTTCATTCAGGAATTCCTTAAGATAATATTATTGTTTATCCGCGTTTAATATTGCGGAGAGGGTGAGATACCGGAGTGCTGAAATCTGTTTGATTCGCTTGTCCGGCTGAATTATGTTAAAGAATGGGTGGGGCCCTGCCTTTATCTGCATAGAGCAAAATAAGGGCAGGTTTGGTAGTGGAATAAGTGACGACGCTCTTGTTTATAACAAAAGGAGCTGCAATCAGTAAAATTAAAGCCTCAAAAAACAACAATCCAAGGTGTTGAAGAAACATAAATTCGGAACCCGTATGTTGGTGTGACTTTAGTGGGGCTTTGTCTCCGGCTTTATCGAAAGGATGGGCGTGTTCAATGAATGTTCCATCCTGAAGTTTGTGCGTATGCGTGAAAAAAGCCCTGTTGCCAACAAGCATAAGCATTAACCCAATCATCAGAAAGGTTATCAGCTTATCGGCTTTATGCAACGCAGCTTTTCTCATTTGCTGGCAAAAGTAGGCCTTTCCCCATAGCGCAAAAAGAACTTTGCTTATTTAGACACAATTTAGATAA
>Ga0265295_1002176_pt1 | contig 32093 bp, 22 predicted proteins | sample Munlansysbiofilm_FD_192503 | JGI IMG/M metagenome (GOLD analysis project Ga0265295, IMG submission 192503) | Leachate microbial communities from a municipal landfill in Southern Ontario, Canada - Methane capture system biofilm | ecosystem: Engineered > Solid waste > Landfill > Unclassified ... | reverse complement strand
GGGGCTGACTTTGGTTTTGACAGCAAGATGAATGGATTGGTAAGCATGCCGAGCGTTGGGTGGCTGGCTCGTTAATCTCAGGACTCAGACCTATAAAAGGCGAAAATAACAATTACGCACTCGCTGCCTAATAAGTACCAGGTACTTCGGGCTTAATCACGTCAACTAGGTTGACGCGACGAGTAGTCTCACGGAGGGCTTCGCCCACTGGAACTCCGGTTTGAGGCTTCAAAACAAATGGGCTAGCGCGGGATGCTCCCCGGTTCCCGTGCGAAAATTTTGGGGATAAGGCTTAGGTTGGTCTCTTTCCACCTGCCCAAGCTCGAAAACCAAGGAGAGATAAGCATGTAGAAAGCCAGTTGGTTCCTTGTTTGGACGAGGGTTCGACTCCCTCCAGCTCCACAAAAAAACCTCCTTAAAACGAATTTCTTGGGGAGGTTTTTTGCTTAATCCCCAAATGTGTTCCAAGTTTAGATCCCGCATCAAATCTCTATTGCAAAATGTCAATTTAGGATATTTTTTGGTACTTTTAAGCATTGATTTAACAAATATCCACAAATAATCATAATGAACAACTTTAAAGAGAAAGCCGACCTGATTTGGCGGGTTGCCGACCTTTTACGGGGCGACTACAAGCAGGCCGACTACGGCAAGGTTATACTGCCAATGACCGTTCTGCGCCGACTGGACTGCATACTAAAACCCACCAAGGATAAAGTTTTAGCATATCTACCCAAGGTCGATAGCCTGGGCGAAAGCGCAAGGGATATTGCCCTTAACAAGCTGGCTGGTTTCAACTTTCATAACCGTAGCCAGTTCAATTTCGATAAGCTGATTGCCGATCCCAACAACATTGCTGCCAACCTACGCAACTTTATAAATGGCTTCTCGGTAAGCGCACGGGAGATTATCGACTACTTTAAGTTCGACGATCAGATTGACCGTATGGACGACCCCAAGGCTGATATCCTTTTCCGTGTGGTGAAAGCCTTTCAGGAGATTGACCTCTCCGAGATGGAATCGATGGAGATGGGATACGTTTTCGAGGATCTTATCCGTAGGTTTTCCGAGCAATCCAACGAAACGGCAGGGGAACACTTTACACCCCGCGAGGTGATAAAGCTGATGGTTAATGTGCTTTTCAACGAGGATAGGGATACATTAACCCAAAAGGGCATTGTGAAAACCCTTTACGACCCCGCCTGCGGAACTGGTGGAATGCTCTCGGTTGGCGAAATGCACCTTAAGGAGCTAAACCCACAGGCCGAGCTAAAGGTATTTGGACAGGAGATAAACCCCGAATCCTACGCTATCTGCAAATCCGATATGCTGATAAAAGGGCAAAACCCATCCAATATAAAGTTTGGCAATACCTTTACCGTTGATGGTTTAGAGGATGAGAAGTTCGACTATATGCTCTCGAACCCACCCTTTGGGGTCGATTGGAAAAAGGCACAGGTAATTATCAAAAAGGAAGCCGACAGCAAGGGCTTTGGTGGGCGTTTTGGCGCAGGCCTGCCCCGCATTAACGATGGCTCGCTGCTGTTCCTGCAGCATATGATATCGAAAATGAAGTCCGATGGCACACGCATTGGCATTGTGTTTAACGGCTCGCCTCTGTTTACGGGTGCTGCCGGAAGCGGCGAGAGCAATATCCGCCAGTGGATAATTGAGAACGACTGGCTTGAAGCAGTAATTGCCCTGCCCGACCAGCTATTCTACAACACGGGTATATCAACCTATATTTGGATTGTAACCAACAACAAAAGCCCACAGCGCAAGGGTAAGGTACAGCTAATAAACGCCACGGGCGCAAAGGACGAGGAGCTGGTTAAGGATGGCAAGCTGCCATTTAACCGTTTTTGGGAGAAGATGGAGCGCAGCCTGGGCAACAAGCGCAAGCGTATAGCCGAGAACGGAAATGAGAAGGGCATTGGCTACATTGCGCAGCTATACGGTAATTTTGAGGAAAACGAGTTTAGCAGCATATACCCCAACAAATATTTTGGCTACTGGCGGGTTACGGTGGAGCAACCACTGGTTGAGAATGGTAAAGAGGTTAAGGACAAGCAGGGCAACCCCAAGCCCGATGCCAGCCTGCGCGACTACGAGAATATCCCGTTCCTAAAAAAAGATGCCAGCGGCAAGCTGGTACCCCAAACCATTGAGGAGTACTTTGAGCGTGAGGTAAAACCACACCTGCCCAATGCGTGGATTGACCACTCCAAAACCAAAACGGGCTACGAGATAAACTTTACCAAGTATTTTTACGAGTTTAAGCCACTGCGACCACTAAAGGAAATTAAGGCTGATATTTTAGCGCTAGAGCAGCAAACCCTTGAGCTGGAGAAAAGAATACTTGACTAATGAAAAAGTACGAAAAATACAAGCATAGCGGCATTGAGTGGATTGGTGAGATTCCTGAGCATTGGGGTATAGCCCGATTAAAGTTTGTTGGGCAATCAATTATTGGTATCACATATAGCCCTGATGATGTTGTTAATGAAGATGAGGGAATTTTGGTATTAAGATCATCTAATATTCAAGAAGGTAAGTTGGCTTTTGATGATTGTGTTTTTGTTTCAAAAGAGATTAACAAAAAGCATATTGTTAAAAATGGTGATATTCTTTTATGTGCGAGAAACGGGAGTGCTCATCTTGTAGGAAAGTCAGCCTATATTGACGAAAAGAATGAGGGAACTACATTTGGAGCATTTATGTCTATTGTTCGTTCAAGTTTGGGAAAGTATTTATTCTATTTTTTCAATTCAACAATCTTTAAAGCACAGACGGGGCTATTTTCGACAAGTACTATAAACCAGCTCACATCTGATACATTAGATAATATGAGTATTGCTTTTCCAAAAAGCATTGAAGAACAAACCGCCATCGCCACCTACCTCGACCGCAAAACCGCCGAGATTGACCAGCTAATTGATGCGAAGAAACGCCTTATTGAGCTGTACCACGAGGAGAAAACCGCCATTATTAACCAGGCAGTAACCAAGGGCATTAACCCCAATGCCAAAATGAAGGATAGCGGGATAGAGTGGTTGGGAGAAATTCCGGAGCATTGGGAGGTGAAGAGGTTGAAGTATTTTTTCAACTTAATAACTGAAAAGAAGGAAAATGATTTAAAGAAGATTGGATTAGAAAACATTGAATCAAACAAAGGAAGTTTTATCGAAACCAATTCTGATTTTGAGGGTCAGGGTGTTATATTTCGGGTTAATGATATTCTTTTCGGAAAACTTCGCCCATACTTAGCAAAAGTCTGGCTTGCAAGTTTTGAGGGACAGGCTGTGGGCGATTTTTATGTGTTTAGATCAAAAGATAACGTGTTGCCAGCTTTTGCAAAATATAGGTTGTTAGACACTTCTTTTATTGAAATCACCAATAGTTCCACTTATGGTTCAAAAATGCCAAGAGTAAGCTGGGAGTTCATAGCAGATTTGAATATTGCGTTTCCCCCCATCGAAGAACAACAATCCATCGTCAACCATATCGAGGCTGAGTGCAGCCGTTTAGACACCAAGATAGAGCGTACCCAACGACTAATTGAGCTGCTGGCGGAGTACCGCACCGCCCTAATTAGCGAGGTGGTAACGGGTAAGGTTAAGGTGGTGTAGTAGTATCCCCGTCATCGCGAGTCTCGTCATCTTTTTTGACGAGACGAAGCAATCTGTTCAAGATAAGATTGCTTCTCCGGACAAAGAACGTCGGTATCGCAATGACGTTAGGGTATTCGTCATCGCGAGGATGAGGAACGAAGACGAAGCGATCTTTTTAAACAGATTGCTTCACCCACCAAAAAAACGGTGGATTCGCAATGACGGAGAGGAAATTTAAATAAAAAAAGGTTATAATGTATAAAAACCGATTTTAATGCTTATATTTGTAAACATTTTACAAAAAAGCCAATTAAAATGGTACTAGAGATTAAAATAAGCAACTTTTTCTCCATAAAGGATGAGGTTGTACTCGATTTTAGGGCAGCCAGTATTAAATCGGCCAATGCCCGCCTGCTCAAAGATAACCTCTTTGAGCACGATAAAACCGAGGTGCTTAAAACCCTTGTGCTATACGGTGCCAACGCCTCGGGCAAAAGTAATGTGATAAAAGCCATCAGGTTTTGCAATGCAATGGTTTTTGAGTCGCACAACCATAACGAGAATACGGTTTACACCTTTCAGCCATTTAAGTTCGATGGATACCCCGACAAGCCCAGTACCTATTCCATTCGTTTTGTGATAGATGGAACTGAGTACGAATATTCCTATTCTCTCTCCCGTACCCAAATTTTAACCGAGAGCCTACACTACTACCCCAAGGGTAGGGTTAAGGAGATATTTACCCGCGACGAGCGCAGGGGCAAAACCAAGCGCGACAAATACACCTTTACCGATGTAATTAAACGGCCTTTGGATGTGGCCGAGAACACATCAAACAAAACGCTTTATATATCGCGTGCCAGTCAAATGGATAGGGATATCCCTAAGGAAATATTTAAGTATTTCCACAGAACCTTCGTTCTAAATTATCTGGGATTTGGCGTGGCGGCCATCGAGAACCTTACAAACCAGAACAAGCAGCTACTAGTTGAAGCGCTAAAAATTGCCGATAGCGATATTGAGGATGTGAAGATTAAAGTGCTTAAAAGACCAGGCAGGAGCATTCACGCCGATTTAACCAGTATGACGCTCAAGGTTGAAGATGTGGTTCAAGAGCATCTTCAAATTAAAACATACCACAGGAATGCACCCGGGGTAGCCTTCGATTTTCAAACCGAGGAATCGGCGGGTACAACAAAGCTGTTTTTTATTATGCTCACCCTGCTCGATGTAATTAAGCACAATAAGATTTTGCTTATCGATGAGATTGAGGAGAGCTTGCATCCAAAAATCATTGAGTATATCTTCAATCTTTTTAGGGCTGGCGATAAGGGGCAACTGCTCTGTACCACTCATAACACGCAGTTTTTAAATCTAAAGAAATTCCGCAAAGATCAGATATACTTCGTTAACAAGAAGCAGGACGGCTCAACCGATCTATACTCGCTGTACGACTACAGCGATTTTCGCGATACAATGGATTTGGAGAAAGCCTATATGCAGGGCAGGTTCGATGCTGTGCCCTTGGTTAACGACTCTGCCGAAACCCTAAAAAACTTGCTAAATGGGTAGTAGCCGCCGACCACCACGAGGTAAAAAGATAAACCCCCATTTCTGGGTGTTTTGCGAGGGCGAAACCGAGGAGGCTTACGTTCGTTTCCTTCGGTCGGAGTACAGGCTGCCACTTGAGGTAATTACCAAGGTTGCTGGCTCAAGCATCAACGAGAATTACATCAAAAAACATAAAAGGGGGAAGTTTACCCACGAAAAGGATAGGGATTTTTTGATTTACGATTCCGATGTGCCCGAGATTATCGAACGGCTTAAGAAGATAAAGTCAGCTGAGCTAATTGCATCGAATCCTGCTTTGGAGCTTTGGTTTTTGCTTCATTATAAAAATCAAACTTCCCACATATCCGAGGATGAGTGCGTAAAAGAGTTGAGCAATAGAAATAAGAATAGCTACAAAAAGGGATTTATTGACGATAAGCTTAAGGAGAAACTAAAAGGGAGATGTACAGAGGCTTGTAGCAGGGCAAAGCAGCTAAGGTTATTTGAAAATCCATCGACAAATATGAACGCTTTTATTGAAGCGCTCGAGAATGCCAAAAACGAGACACCCTAGATATGAGCATTAAAAGCGAAGCAACATTCGAAGAGGCAATTGTAAACACGCTGGTTGAAAGCGGTAATTACACCCAAGGCAACGCCCCCGATTACAGCCCCGAGCTGGGCTTGTTTAAATACGATGTGCTAAAGTTTCTGCAGGAGTCGCAGCCCAAGAAATGGGAGAAAATTGCAACCATTCACGGTGCCGATGTTGACAATAGGATTATAAGCCGTTTGGTTAAGGAGATGGAGCTGCGGGGGAGCTTGGATGTTCTTCGCAAGGGCTTTACCGATTACGGGGTGAAATTCCAGATGGCCTACCTAAAACCTGTTTCGGGGCTAAACCCCGATGCTTATAAGCTTTATCAATCTAATAGTTTAAAGGTTTTTAGGCAGGTTTACTATAGCAATATCAATAAAAATTCTGTTGATATTGTGCTGTCACTCAACGGTGTTCCGGTGGCAACCATCGAGGTTAAAAATCAGTTTACGTGTCAGGACACCAGCAACGCCAAAAGGCAGTACAACACCACGCGCGATAGTAAGGAGTTGCTTTTCGCATTCAAAAAAAGGGCGTTGGTTCACTTTGCGGTCGATCAGGACGAGGTATTTATGACCACCAAGATTGATGGCACAAAAACCCGTTGGCTGCCATTCAACAAGGGGCACAATAATGGCAAGGGCAATCCGCCAAACCCCAAGGGTTACCGAACCTCATATCTATGGGAGGAGATACTAACCAAGGATAGCTGGATGGAGATAATCCATCAGTTTGTTCACCTGCAAAGCGAGGAGTTTGAGATTGATGGACGAACCATAAAGAAAGAGAAACTTATTTTCCCTCGTTTTCATCAGCTTGATGCCGTTAGGGAGATTGGCGCCGATGTGCTGGCTAAGGGAGCAGGCACAAACTACCTGGTTCAGCACTCAGCCGGATCGGGCAAGAGTAACACCATCGCTTGGCTTGCCTATCGCCTCTCGAGCCTGCACGATACGCTCGATAATCGCCTTTTCGATAGCGTAATTGTGGTAACCGATCGTAAAGTGTTAGATCAGCAGTTGCAAAACACCATCTATCAGTTTGAGCACAAGTCGGGCGTTGTCCAGAAAATTGATAAGGACAGCCAGCAGCTTGCCCAGGCACTTGGCTACGGCTCAAATATCATCATAACAACGCTGCAAAAATTCCCCTTTGTAATCGATAAGGTGGGCGATTTGCCCGATAGAAAGTATGCTGTAATTATTGATGAGGCGCACAGCTCACAGGGTGGCGAGGCCAGCAAGAAGATGAAGGAGGTGCTGGCAGCCAAATCGCTTGAGGATGCACAAGCCGAAGACGATTCAAATGATTACACCGATGAGGACTATATCCGCGAGCAGATTGAGCGTTCGGCCACCATTCGGGGTCAGCACGGCAACATATCGTTTTTTGCCTTTACTGCAACGCCAAAGTATAAAACCCTAAAGGTTTTTGGGCACACCGATAAAGATGGTAAGCCTAAACCATTCCACCTATACGCAATGCGCCAAGCCATTGAGGAGGAGTTTATTCTCGATGTGTTGGAGCACTATACCACCTACGAGCTTTACTTTAAGCTGAACAAGGCCATTGAGGACGACCCCAAGCTGAACAAGAAGAAAGCATCCAAGGCCATTGGCCGTTTTGTGTCGTTGCACCCGCACAACCTGGCGCAGAAATCGGAGATTATTATTGAGCATTTTAGGCAGATTGTTGCCAAGAAGTTAGGAGGCAGAGCTAAGGCTATGGTGGTTACTGGGTCGCGCTTACACGCCAAGCGTTACTACGAGGAGTTTAACCGTTATATCAAGGCAAAGGGGTATCAGCATAACATTAAAATTTTGGTGGCGTTCTCGGGCAAGGTGATTGACAGCAATTTTCCCGATGGGGTATCCGAGCCCGAGTTAACAGGCTTTGGGGAGAAGGAACTTCCCAAGGTGTTTGATAAGGATGAGTACAAAATCCTAATTGTTGCCGATAAGTACCAAACGGGATTCGATCAGCCCTTGCTGCACACAATGTATGTCGATAAGAAATTATCGGGCGTAAAGGCTGTGCAAACGCTATCAAGGCTCAACAGAACCTATCCCGGCAAGGTGGATACCTTTGTGCTCGATTTTGCCAACGATAGGCAAACCATACTAGACTCATTCCAGCCCTACTACGAGATAACCACCATAAAGGAGGATGCAGAGCCAAATCACCTGTACGACTTGAAAACCAAGCTCGACGAGTTTCAGGTTTACTGGTATTCGGAGATTGATGCATTTGCAAATATTTACTTTAACCCAAATACAAAGCTGAACAGCGCAAGGGATCAGAAGAAACTCTATGCCCTCACCGATCCCGCAGTGGATAGGTTTAAGGCCATTGACGAGGAGGAAAAGCGGGATGAGTTTAAGAAGATGCTCAGAACCTGGACCAACCTTTACGCATTCCTTTCGCAGATAATGCCCTTTGCCGATGCCGATCTGGAGAAATTCTATGCATATGCCAAGCTACTGCAGACCCGCTTGCCCAAGAGAGATTTGGCCGAGTCGTTGCAGCTAACCGATGAGGTTGCCCTGGAGTATTACCGCTTGCAAAAGATAGCCGAGGGGTCAATTGGTTTGGATAAGGATGCAAATGGCGAGCTAAGCGGAACACTAGAAGCAGGGTTAAAACGACCCAAGGACGAAGAAGCCAAACTATCAGAAATTATTAATGTGCTAAACGATCGCTTTGGCACCGAGTTCGAGGAGGCCGATAGGCTGTTCTTCGACCAGATTGAAACCGAACTGATGCAGGACGAAACCCTGCAAAGCCAAGCAAAGGTTAATAAAATAGATACGTTCAAATATGCCTTCGAGGACTTATTCCTTACCAAGCTAATCGACCGTATGGATCAGAATCAGGATATCTTCGAGAAAATCCTCGAAGATAAAGCTTTTGGCGACCTGGTTAAGGAGATTATGATGAAGAGTATTTATAAGAGGATGAATGGAGTGACGGGGTAGTTTTAGCAAGCTTATAACCATAGAATAATGAACAATATTACATACCTATTTGGAGCTGGAGCTAGTTATAATGCTTGTCCTATTTTGAACGAGATGGGGGATAAGATGATGGAACTCCCTGAAGAATTTGACAAGAAATTTACATATACAGAATCAGAGTTCAACGGATTAAAGAGCAGTCAAGATCGGTTACTGTGGCTAATTGGAAGTGTAGGGAAAAATTCTAAAGAGTTTAACACTATTGACACCTATGCTAAAAAGCTTTTCCTTTTGGGTAAATACAAAGAACTAAAGGGATTAAAATTAGCTGTTAGCTTATTCTTCACCCTTTGGTCATTAACCGATAACAAGGAATGGCGGACAATTACATCAGAGCAAGGAAAAACAAGAGAATGCAGAGAGGTAGATCCTAGATATATTAGTTTACTTGCAACATTTCTCGAAAAAGGAGAGCGTTATCCCAAGTTAAGGGATGAGGTAAATTTCGTAACCTGGAATTACGATTTACAACTCGAAGAGGCTTATAGAAAGTTTACTGATATAGAGGCACAAGATTATAATGTAGTTAATCAGTTTTTCCCATTTAACCCCAATTCAGATAACCTAAATATCATTAAATGTTGTCACCTGAACGGCTTTCAAGGGTATTACGGGATGGGTGAAGGTAGGGATATGTTCAATAGGTCAGACAGTAAAAACCTAGCGAGAATTGTTGAAGAGTTATTGTTTTTAACGGAACCAGATCCAAAGGGTGATTTTGATTTTAATCACTTCATTAATTATGCTTGGGAAGAGGAGTCTAGTGTTTCTGCTATTGCTCGAGAAAGAGCAATTAAAATTTTCAGTGAAACCTATACTTTAGTTGTGATAGGTTATTCTTTCCCTCCTTTTAATCATAAGATAGACAAAATGCTATTGGAGTCTGCAAAAGGAAGCCTTCAAAGACTAATAATTCAGGATCCAATAGCCGATGAGGAGTATATATCCGAAACCTTTGGGATTCATAAAGGAATAGTGAAGGTTGTAAGAGATGTTAAGCAATTTGTTGTTCCAAATTATTATGAATTAAGCATTGATATTGATTCCATAGGAACAATGTTTATCTGAATTCTTACACTTTTCCAGATTCTTCAAGGTGCAAACAATCAGCAAAAGCTTTAGGAAGCGGTATCAAGAGCAGAAAAAAAAGAGCGTTTCTGCACTTAATGTAGTTTCCTTGTCAATCCCTTAAGCGAAGCTAGCCCACGTTCCGGTTTAGTCAAGGATCGTTAGGGACTTTCCCCAAACTTAAATGTAAGTCTCTGTTTCCTGTTTCATAGCCCAAAAACTATAAATACCAAGGCATCAGTTTGTTTTGCTACACATCAGATATACAGCCATTTGAGAGGTTAATAACTTTGCAAAAATGTTTATTTCTTAGCTTGTATACTATTGCAAACGAACATCCTAACAACGTACCTTTGTAAATAGCAAAAGGTCAGATGCGACCTGACCTTTTGTTGTAAATTTTAATTTAACCTGCGAATTAAATGGCTGAAAGCCTATACTCGCACAATACGTTGTAAAGATATGGTAAAAAGAAAAAGGAAGTCAAGGAAAAAGAGAAGAAAAAGTTGGGTTGTTCATAAATTAATCCCATTGTTAATAGCAATTAGGTTGCTTATTGAACCCATTAAATTTATTGAGTTTTTACTTTAATTACTGAAAAACCAGACTCACAAAGATAAGCGAGTCTGGCTTGATGTAGATAGGTTATAAGTTTTGACACAACGAATATAGTCTATCTGTATTAAAAAGCAAAAGAAAGCTTATCTGCTAGGAGTAAGCTACTCCAATTGTCTAATGCCAAAGTAATTAAAAATATGGCTAAGACAGGAGAAGGTAAAAAGATCGTACCTGTTAAACCTCACACAAGGAAACAGGGAGGGAAAACGGTCAAGGTGCCAGGTCACAGAAGATCTACACCTAATTAATTCGGATTGAGGTGGGGGCGAAGGTCTCCACCTCTTTTTATTGTTTTACTACCTCTTTCAAATTTGACCCAAGAATGAAAATCGTTTGTTAGTGTTATCGAGTGAGGGGGAAGTCTTTCGGTATTTCGTTCCATTTCCTTGTCAATCCCTTAAGCGAAGTTAGCCCACGTTCCGGCCTTGTCAAGGGTATACAAGCGATGATCTGTTGGTTTGTGCATTTTGGTTTCATCGCCCTTGACAAACCCTCCACTTGGGGCTTTTGGTGGCTTAAGGGTTGAACAAGGGTGGAATTGTATGCCAACGAAACCACTAGGATTTATTCTAATCCAACATTATTATGGTTTCATTTCCATAGCCTTATGAGTCAAAAATACTTTAAAACTATTGCCAAATCAACAAATGTTCACTATATTTGCGTGTTCACGTACACGTGAACACAATGAGTATGGAAATAATAATAATACATAAAGCGATTGATAGCCTTGCAAGGGCTACTGGTGCAGTTGCCGAGTGGGGTCAGGAGGGTACTCAAAAAGGTGCTCCCGATGGTAAATTGCGCTTAAACATTAATCATAAGGAATACTGGTTTGATGCTGTGGTAAAGAAACAGGTGAGAAACCTGCATCTTGCCAACCTTAATGAATTAGGGAAAAAGTACGAGAACCTTTTACTTGTTACCGAAGTAGTTTACCCAAATATTGGAGAACAGCTTCGCAGCAGAGGGGTAAACTATATTGATACCTTGGGGAATGTTTTTATTAAGCAAAACGATTTGCTTCTGCTTATTGAGGGGAAAAAGCCCACAAAAATCGAAACAGAAAAGGCTGGTAGAGCATTCAATAAAACTGGACTTAAATTTATTTATCATCTGCTCACTGATAAGGACTTTATAGGCAAAACTTACCGCGAGAAGGCGGCTATCTGTGCGACTGCAGTGGGAAACATTAATTACATTACAAACGATTTGCTGAACCGGGGGTTCTTAAGGAAGAAAACAAAAGGGGTGTTCTACATTCCAAATCGTGAGAAGCTAATTAACCAATGGTTAATATATTTCGAAAGGAAGCTAAAGCCTGATTACTTTATTGGCGCATTTCGTTTTGTGAATAAAGAGGATGCTAAAAACTGGAGAGAGTTAAAGTTGGACTTTACAAAAACCAAGTGGGGAGGTGAGCCAGCTGCCGATATATTAACCAACTACCTAAAACCCGGAGCGTTTACTATATACACAGCTGAAACAAGAGCGGAGTTGATTCGCAACTACAAACTTGCACCCGATGAGGCTGGAAATGTAAGGGTTTACAATGTGTTTTGGGGTAAGCAGACAGAGAATGCTAAGACTGTTCACCCATTGATTATCTTTGCCGATTTAGTGAATACCGCCAATGCCCGAACGGATGAGTTGGCCAATATGATTTATAATGAGTACCTTAAAGGATAATTTCGACAATACCATTAGAAACAGATTTGGCGAGACAATTGATGCACTCGAGAGAACTTTCAACAGCTTTGGAATTGATTACTACTTAATTGGAGCCTTTGTTCGCGATGTTTGGACTAACCACATAAACAGTATACCAGAACTGAGAGCTACCCTTGACCTTGATTTTGCTGTATTGATAAATAAGCATAGCGATTACCAAGAGCTAATTGACTATTTGGTAAAGAACGAAGGTTTTACTTCTCACCCTGAGCCATACAGGCTTATCTCAAATAGTAAGAAAATTGTTGATTTGCTTCCATTTGGAGGGATTGAAAAGGATAATGAAGTTCTAATCAAGGGAATAAAGCCTGTTTATTTGTCGGTGCTTGGAACCAAAGAGGTAACGGAAACCGCACAGGTTATCGAGGGGAATTTCAGGGTAATTACCTTGCCTGGCTTGTCAATTCTTAAGTTAGTTGCCTGGAGTGAGAACCCAGGTAGAGTGAAAGATTTAGAAGATTTTTTCTTTATTGCAAAGTTCTATTCAGAAATTGCGACTGACGATCTGTATAAACCGGACAACATTGAACTTGTTGAGCATTGCAGCAAGTTTAGGTTTGCTGGGGCAAGGCTACTGGGTCGCGAAATGGCATTAATTGCCCAAAAATCACCACTGCTTTATGATAAAATTGCTGATACTGTGGGAACTCAACTGAAAGGCTTTAGCCATTTAGAAGTAGATGATATGTACGTGGCTAACAAGCCTGACGAATTAAGCCTAAAACTTATGTTGGTAAAGGAGTTGCTTGAAGAGTTTTTGGAGACTAGAGCTTAATTTATTGTAAGACTTATATGATCGGAAAAGGGTTAGGCTTATTATTTAATGAGGGTAAGATGGGTTGTTGGCTTTTGCAACTTATTATAAAATTTCAACTAGTTTTTCTTTCAAAAAGGATTTTTTTAGACACTTATTCGGTTGCCTATTGAGGTTGTGAATTTTGAAAAGACTATAGAATAAGGGCTGTGTGAAATGCGTTTGACTGCCCCTTCTGCTCCACAAAAACGAATTCAAACGAATTCAAAACGCTTTAAAACATTTGGTTTTAGGGCGTTTTTTTTGGTAGTGTTACATAGAATTGCTATAAAATGAGGCTGGGCGTATGGGTGTCCACTCTGTTTTATGTTTTAACTCCTTAACCAGCTCCGAGCCTATCGACGCTTTTAGACTTTGTAGTTTTTATCTCGCTTGTTCCATAGTTCTAGATTGAGAAATTGTCTAAAAATCAAGAACATTGTACAGTATGCCGATTGCTATTTTTAAGTTTCTTCGCGCTTTGGTGATATTTTTTTTAAATGAAAGAGTTTCCAAATTCTTCGGAGTCCAATTTTTCTGATGATTTTTCTGATGGGGACTATAGCCGCTACTGCCCAAACAGCGCAGCATACAAAAGCGAATACATTAGCACAAATACAGGAGTTAGCCTTCGTATTATAACCTTCAGGCCTTCTGCAAAAGATAATATGCCTCTAATAGTCCTTATCCCCGGACTGGCGGGTGTTATCGATAGTTTCAAGGATTTGCTAGTAGAGCTAACATCAAGATACCCCGTTTACTATGTAGAGACCAGAGAGAAAAGGTCTGCAAAAATTTCCTCGCCTGTAGGCTTTTCTGTTTCCGATATTGCTGCCGATATTGCATGTGCAATTCAAGCGCTTGGCTTGGCCCATTTCTCGTATATTCTAATAAGTTACTCCCTGACGGCCTCGGGTGCTGCAGTTGTGCTGGCCATCAAGATGTTAACCCCAACGCTAGCAGTATTGGTTCAACCCTCGGCAAGCTTTCCGTGGCCTCGCTGGTTACTTGGGCTAACCTGGGTGGGTGTGCCGCTCTACGGAGTAATAAAACCTTTTGTAAAGTGGTACATACGTAATTTTACTATCGATATAAATGAGGGTAAGGAGATTTACGAGATAAATTGCCGCAACTTGGATCAGGCTAACCCTAGGCGATTGACTACCGCCGTGCGGGCAATGGCCCGGTTCAGCATATGGGAGTACTTGCCAAAATACAAATAGTGATTGAAGATTCTAGCTTTTAAGCCCATTATTCAGATTTGCTGTTCGTTTTGGATAGGTTGCTAAAAAAAGCGCCCAAACTTGCAATAGGTTTGGGCGCAATAAGAATTCGTTTGATGTAGCTTACTTTCTCACAAAGATAAAGTCACCACCCTCATCACCCGTACCTTTGATGTCGCCATACTGGGGTACTGTAGGGCTTGTGTTCATCACTGCCGTTTTAAAGCTGCTAAACAGCTCCTCGGCCGAGAGGTAATCTAACGTGTTCTCCTGTAGGCGTTGAACCAGATGCTTTATAAACATACTCTCGTCGGGCACTTCGGTAAGCGCACCACTGGTCATAGCCTTACGGCTTTTCCTGTCGTACACCTTGTTCAGCTCATCGGTGGCGTCGGCAAATGCTTTGCGTACTTTAAAGATGCTCCCGCCAAAGCAGGCATCGGCAACAAGCAGGGTGTGCTTACTTTTAATCGCAGCGATATAATCCTTTAGCTGGCTGTTGGCCATCCAGTTGCCAGTGCTCGACGCAGAGGCATCGGATGGGAGCCAGTATCCAAACTCTGTCTCGGTATCAAAATATCCGTGGCCAGCAAAGAAGATTAGGAGGTTGTCATCTTTTGTAACACGGCGGGTAAGCTTATCGAGCTCGTCAATAAGTTGACCTCTCGTAGGATCTTTCAAGAAGATTATATCGCTAGCCTCAAAGGTGTAATTTTCGACCAATGTTTTGGCAAGGGTTGCTGCATCCCTAACGGGGTTGCTTAGCGAGGCAATGCCTGGGTCGGGATACTCGTTAATGCCAACAATTAGGGCGTAATACCTAGGTGCTCTTGGGGCATCAAAAACAAGGTCGAGCTCCTCGGTGTCTGAAGCAACTTTCTGGTTTGGTGAGTCTTTTCGGTATACAATGAATTTTCGTTCAACGCTGTTCTCAAAGATATCCATCGATCGGATAACGATGTCGTTTCGGCCTAGCTTAAGAGGAACTGTGGCCTCAAAAATGTTGTCGGGCAGGAGCGAAGCGTTTCGCCCATTTACCACAACCTCAAAAATTCCGCTTTCATCGCTTGCCGTACCTTTTACAAGTAGGTTCTCCTCTGATACGGTTAGATCCTCGCCGAGGGTAACAGAGCGAAGCCTCCTATCTTCAAGTCCGCTTGATGATTGGGCTAAGGGTCTACCTCTGGTAGCTTCGCTACCGGTAAGCGACACCCCTTCGGGAGACAGGATGGAAATAGTTGGGGGATTAGTATCTTTTTGCACCACTTGTGGTGCCGGTTTTTTTACATTTACACTGGTAGCTACTGAGCTCTCGAACTGCTTCGAGGCAGAAACGGCCATAGAGGTTGTAGGCACATTGGATATAGGAAAATCGCGGAACTGCAGCGCGCTGTTTTCCAACTTGTCGAGTCCAAAGGTTGAGAAGGTGAGCAGCTCGGCACCTATGGATAAGCGCATTACACGAGTCAAATCCGCAGGGATCCTATCGAATGTGAAGGAGGCTTGGACTGTCTCCCCATTTTTCAGGGTACGCTGTGGAGTGGAGTAGCGTTGCGAACCAACCACATCACCAAGCTTTCCGCGTTGTGCATCGTAGTTCTGACGATTAAAATCGGTGATGGTAATTAGCCCGTTAATCAGCTTCAGGTCGCGTGTTGGCCCGTTGTTGGTGATGCTCAGAATAAGTTCGAGCTGATTGTTGCCGCTGCGATGTAAGCTTACGAGTTTAAAAATCACATCGCTAAAATCGTCCTCAAGAGCTATTGTCGACTTGGTTTGACCACTTAGCTTGAATATCACGTCGCCCTCAAGTTCTGGAAGGTCGTTCAGAACATTCCAGATAATTACCTGATTCTTTCCACCTAGCACATTGTCGCCAACATAGCCCGACACGGTTTTCATCTCCTTAAACGTGCGGCCTCCATCGGTTGAAAAGCTGGGGGTTACCTTAAATAGTTGCCCTATCTGTTCGCCAGTAATTGAATATTCTATGTTAATATTCTCACCAAGCTGCTTGGTGTTTAGGTCAGCAAACTCTTGGGCAACAATGCTCGTAGTGCCTATAGCTAGTACAGCTAAAGCTAGGGACACCAATTTTAACGCCTTTTTCATACCGTGTATTATTAGTGGTTTTACTCAAATACCTTGAATTTCTATACTTTTTGGGTTGTTATTTTAGTTCAATAACGCTTAAATCAAAGCCTATGCTGTCCACTCCAAATTCAATGCCATTAATATACATTCGGGCAGTTTTTGTGGCAACTTCACGGGTTAGGTTTCGCATTTCGGGGCTATACATCTCATCTAAACTCCTTATGTTTATTGATGTTTCTTCTGTATTGAGGGTGAGCTGGCGAAGCAACTTTTTGGAGTAAATGCTCCACAAACCATTGTAGCTGATTAGCGGTTCAGTATTACTAGCCCAGCTCGGGTTTGAGTATTTGTAGTTGTATATAGGGTAGTCCCTATCATTTCCCAGAAATTGCGAAATAGCAAGGAAACGTCTTCCTTTTTCGCGGTAGGTAAAGTGCGAACTGATATCAATACCGCTTGGTGTAGTGTGTTTAGTTACAAATTCGTATTCGGCCTGGGGTTCAAATACGTTGTCAATTTGGGCTTCAATGTAAAGGGCTGTTCCTACGGTCGATATTTTCAGTGAGGGATCCGTAGTGCTTGATCTTGAGGGGGAGTACCTAAGTAGAACCACTGCTTCGTTGTAACGCGTTAGGTGAACTTTTTCGGTTGTGAAGCAACTTGAATCGGCTTGTGCGGCAGCCGATAGTCTGAAGTATGTGTCGAATCGCTGTCCATAGCCTTTGTATGCCTGTTCGGTGTAGGCTACGGTATACACATCTCTATAGTACTGTATGTAGGCTTTGTGCTGAAGAATGGCCATCGATTTGGCCCTGTGCATAGCCTGAAATATTGCCTCTTCGGGGGTTAGGTCAGGATCGGAAATACCTATGGCAAAGATCGACTCGCTGCTTGAAGTGGGAGGTTTAAAAAACCAGCTAGGGAGCGTATCGGGGTAAAAACTCACCCTTTCGATGTTCTTGAATTTCCCATAGCTTGCAAATTCGTTTGGTCGAGTTTCTTTCTCAAAAATTTTCTCAAAGGCTTCCTTTTGCCCTTTTGCAGTGAGGGTGAAAAGGACTAGTAGTAGTGTTGCCAGCTTTGGCAAAAGGCTAATTCTCATCTTTTGAGGGTATTTATTATCCATAAGCGTAATTGTAAAGTTATGAAATATTGCGGTTAGTATTTATAATTCGGGCTCATTAATTTTTGGCTGGGAGTTGATATAAAAGGTACTACTGCAATTTTAGTTGAATGATTTTAGGGTCGGAAGTCCGAAGACCCCCGCCTGAACGATGCAGTCGGGCAGGGAAGTTGGAAGGTTGAAGCATATTAATTCTGTCTTCTGACTTCTGTCTTCAAACCCAAACCAAAGATTTAAGTTTGCTATAATTTACATAGTTTCCACGAAATTGGTAGTAGAACCATATAAAAAAAGCACCTAACAATTGGTTGCTAGGTGCTGGTGTTTTAGAAATTATTGGATTATAAACTTTGGATGCTGGTGGCCTCAACCTCCTTACTAACTTTTTTAACAAGCCCCTGAAGCACGTTCCCTGGCCCAAGCTCGGTGAAGTTTGATGCTCCATCGTTAATCATGTTTATCATGGTTTGGGTCCAGCGAACAGGAGAGGTTAGCTGTGCAATTAGATTTTGCTTAATACGCTCGGGAGCAGTATATGCCTTGGCATCAACATTTTGGTAGATTGGGCATAAAGGAGCATTGAAGTTTGTGGATTCAATAGCTTGCGCTAGTTCAAGCCTTGCGGGTTCCATCAATGGGCTGTGGAAGGCACCACCAACCTTAAGGGGCAACGCCCTTTTGGCACCGGCTTCTTTTAGCTTGTCGCATGCAGTGTTGATTCCTGCGATGCTACCAGAAATTACGAGCTGCCCCGGGCTGTTGTAGTTTGCGGGTACAACCACATCATCAATTTCGGAGCAAATCTTTTCTACCACCTCATCATCAAGTCCTAGGATTGCCGCCATGGTGGAGGGCTCCTTCTCACAGGCTTTTTGCATAGCCATAGCGCGTTTCGATACCAGCACAAGTCCGTCTTCGAACGAGAGCGCTCCACTGGCAACTAGAGCCGAGAATTCGCCGAGTGAGTGGCCTGCTACCATTTGAGGATTAAAGCTGCTGCCTAGAACCTTGGCAAGAATTACAGAATGCAGAAAGATGGCTGGCTGGGTAACCTTGGTTTGCCTAAGGTCCTCGTCGGTACCATCAAACATTAGATCCGTTATTCTGAATCCTAAAATTTCGTTCGCTTTCTCAAAAAGCTCTTTTGCCAAAGGTGAGTTTTCATATAAATCTTTGCCCATCCCAACAAATTGGGCGCCCTGTCCAGGGAATACAAATGCTTTCATAACTTTAAGTTTTTAAACCAATGTCCAATTAAAGCAACAAAATTAGCTTTTTTTGCCACAAAGCAAGCCTTTTTCCTAAACATTGGGCTTATAGGTAATGCCTGTAGATAATTAGGCTACTTGCACCTTATCCGTTTAGTAAAAACCCGAATTTTAATGACGAAGTTGATATGGATCAACTTTTTTGGAAACTAACATCATTTACAATTGCTTGTTATATAGATGACCTGGTTGTAATTTTACGCTAAGAAATGAGAAAGGCAAAAAGTTGAAAACTTAATAAGGAATATCTATGAAAAACTGGGGAATTAGAGCTAAGGTATTTACCACTCTTTTAGTAGCCGTTTTTGTAATGCTAGGTGGAATACTGCTTCAGGTTTATGTTGGCGTTAAAAATAATCTTGAGGATTATTTTAGTCGTAGCATTGAGCTTAAAGCCGATTTTGTTAACAACTACATTCAGGAAAAGCAAGCATCGGCTAAAGCGGCCACCCTTGTGGCGGGTACGTCAAATATACTTCGTAATGCATTTATCGAGGGTGACAGGGACATGGCCATTGAGCACGGCTTAAGGCTTATGGAATCGTACGGACTTGACTACCTTGTGATTACAGATAATCAGGCGAATGTATTTATTAGGGCCCATGCAAAGGATCAGTTTGGCGATAATATTGGGAACCAAATCAATATACAGAAAGCGCTAAGGGGTGAAACCTCGGTGGGTTTTGAGGATGGTGCAGTTGTTAAATTTTCTATAAGAGCAGGAGTTCCTCTACGTAACGAGGAGGGTGAAATAATTGGGGCCATTTCGTTGGGATATGTGCTAGGCGATGAGCGTTTTGTTGATGAGCTGAAGAGGGTGCAGGATGTTGAGGTTACCCTTTTCTATGGCGATACTAGGTACCAAACTACCATTTTAGATGAAAAGGGGAGTAGGATTGTGGGTACTAGGCTTGGCATACCAGAGATTGAAAATACTGTGTTAAAGCAAGGGCGTATTTACTTTGGTGAGTCACAAATACAAGGAGAACCATACCATGCTGCATACATACCCATTAGGGGCGCATCGGGTGATATTACAGGTATGCTTTTTATTGGACTTCAAGTATCAATAATTAACAGTATGGTGATGAGCATTAGTGCTGCCGTGCTGGTGCTTATGTTGATATTAGGTGTTATCGCCGTTGGGTTTATTGGCTACATCCTTAACTCAACCGTTATTAAGCCAATTAATAAGCTGGTTACCGCTACCAATGAGTTTGCCAAGGGGAATCTCAACATTCAAATCGATCACAAATCGAATGATGAGATGGGCATCCTCTCCAGCTCCCTGTCACAAATGGTCGAATCACTAAGGGGAATGGTTGAAAAAATCATGGGTATTTCCGATGGCATTGCAAGTGCTAGCTTGGAGATGAGCTCCAGCGCACAGCTCCTTTCGGATGGCGTTAATCTGCAGGCGTCTTCTTCCGAGGAGATTTCATCATCAATGGAGGAGATGTCATCGATGATTGAGTCGAACTCCGATAACGCAAGCCAAACCACCAAATTGGCAAAATCGGCCGAGGTGGGTGTACGCAATGGTAGCGAGGCTACAAGGCAAACAGCAGGCTATATGCGTGACATATCTGAGAAGATATCGATCATTACCGATATTGCATTTCAAACCAATATTCTGGCGCTTAACGCAGCGGTTGAGGCTGCTCGTGCTGGTGAGCACGGTAAAGGGTTTGCCGTTGTGGCCGCCGAGGTACGCAAGCTGGCCGAGAGAAGTAGCTTGGCTGCCGACGATATTGTTGGGGTTACTACCAAGGGGGTCGACCTAGCAGAAGAGGCTGGTGAGGTTTTAGCCAAGCTGGTGCCCGATATTGAGAAGACCTCAAGTCTAATCCAAGAGATTGCCGCATCGAGCGTTGAGCAAACCAATGGAGTAGAGCAGATAAACAATGCCACGCAGCAGCTTAGCCAGGTGGTTCAGCAGAATGCTTCATCCTCGGAGGAGTTGGCCTCCAATTCCGAGGAGCTTGCGGCAATGGCAGAGCAGCTAAAGGAGATAATGGGCTTTTTCAAGGTTTAGGTTTACGAATAGAGCGATGAGTCCCTAGGTTTTTAACTAGGGATTTTTTTATGGGGTTAGTTAACACGTTGCTCTATATTGTATGCAAGACCGTTAAGAGAACTTATTTCACAACCAAATTACCCCCCCCCAAGTAATATGAACACAAGTGATACCGATTGCCCAAGTCTTACTCGCCCTTTCCTTGTCCAAAGGCTGAAAAAATAGTTTCTTTACCTACATCATCCTGGCAGGTGAAGGGAGCCTACGTTGGAGTACTAGTTGAAATATCCCTGTAAATCTTGCTGAACACTAGTGGAAAGAATAGCTGAAGATGGAAACTTGCATTAGGATCGCTTAGTCTAACTTATTATCCCCACTACTCTAGTGCGTATCCTGGACCCCACAAACAAATACACTTATCGTAGAATTATGTTACTTTATCAAAAAGGCAAAAGCCCACGAAATTTTTTTCTTGGGAACAAGATAAAATACTTTATTTTTGTTTAGCAGAATAAATCCTTAAAAATTACTTATGAGACGCATACTATTTTCGCTGATAATGCTTTTTATCTTTGGTAATGCTAGCGCCCAACTTTTTAGCATTAGAGGGCATGAGATTGGGTTTGCCTATCTAGGGCCCAAGGTGGGTACCACATTCTCAACCATTACCAATATGGATGTTTTGGGGACTGACACCAAAACCCGAACAGGATTTCAAATTGGAGCAGTGGGTGAAATAGGGTTGACCCAGATGCTTTCGTTTGAAACAGAATTAACCTTTACTTCTAAGGGAGTAGCCGATAATCTTGGCGCTCGGAGGGTAAACTACATTAGCATCCCATTTCTAGCAAAGTTGTCGTTCAATGCTCTTGGGCTATCTAGGGTGTATGCAACGGGCGGAACTTACAACAACATTAGAACTAACGCAAAGATGGTTTACAACGATTCTGATCAGACTTATAACGAGAGCCATCACTACACAATAATCGACTGGGGTTTATCGCTGGGTGGAGGTGCAGCATACGACACAAAGTACGGACTGCTTTGCCTCGACCTCCGATACGATATGGGTGTGGTTGATGTGGAAAAAATAATCGAAACAGAGCGTAATATGAACCGTTCGTTTGGTGTGGCTCTTACCTTTAAGTACGATGCTGTTGATCTATTCCTGAGGTTACGCAAGAAGCGGTTAGATCCCGATGCTTAGTAGATTCGTTAGATAGAGCTAGGCCTGTAAATTGTAAGTTGAGCTTGTTTATGTTGCTTTACAGGATGATTCTACTTGTATAGGCAACTGCAATTGAAATTCTGCCCCTGTTGGTGATGCTACTGCAAAAGAGGGGTTGTTGATTCCGTTAGCATCCTCATAACGCTTGTTTTCTAAGCACTCATTACGGGTGCTGGAGCAGTGCCTATGGCGTATCATTTAGGGCTTGCCTTGGCTAAGGGTAGCCTCTCGCTTACGATAGATCTTGGAATGGCCGGAGTGTTTAATCCTTACATCAGTATTGGTGATGTTGCTATGGTTGAATGCAACATCTTTGCCGATTACGGCATTGATTACAATGAGAACTTCGAGTCTTTATTCACCCTATTGCTGGGTCGTGCTGATAGCTTCCCGTTTAGCAATGGAAGGTTAACTTGCCCATATTTGAAAAGCTAAGGTTTGAGCCTACACGTTGACTAGTAGCGTGTTGTTATTGTGAGGGGTTAAACAAATTCAAATTTTATTCGTTTTATAGAGTAAATGGTTTTTTTATCGCTAAAGGTTTGTTATTTTTAAATAGCATAAATACTTATACAATTGAATATCGAAGAATCACAGACAAGACCCTTCTTTGGAAAGATGCAGAGGTTAAATGAAACGATCCACTCGTTAGATGAAAAGTGGTATGTAGAGTTCTGGGATGTACATTACTACTTTTTGGGCATCGAGGTTTTTAGCACTAAGAAAGAGGTGGTAAGAACAATAAATGGCAGCAAGGTTGGGCGCACTTCAGTACCCAAGGAGTAACCCTATTTTTTTATCCCCCCCCCTTTTCAAACCCTTTCTTTGAACAATATCGATGGCTTGATGTTATTAGTTTAGAAAGATTCTAAATAATGTTTAACTTTTAAAAATCAAGTCATATGTCATTTGAATTAAAAAGTTTACCATACAGCTACGATGCGCTTGAGCCATACATTGATGCTCAAACCATGGAGATACACCACACCAAACACCACGGTGCATACACCGCAAATTTGAATAAGGCCATTGAGGGAACCGATTTGGCCTCTAAGCCAATAGAGGATATACTGAAGGACATCTCAAAACACTCGGCTGCTGTTCGTAACAATGGTGGTGGGTTCTATAACCACAACCTGTTCTGGAGTGTTATGGGCCCAAACGCTGGGGGCGCGCCTTCGGGCGAGCTGGCCAAGGCCATTGAAAAACATTTTGGCAGCTTCGACAGCTTTAAAGAAAAGTTTAATACAGCTGCTGCCACTAGGTTTGGTTCAGGGTGGGCTTGGCTTGTGAAGCGGGGCGATGAGCTGCTCATTACATCAACACCAAATCAGGATAATCCCCTTATGGATGTTGCAGAGGTGCAGGGAACACCAATTCTTGGGCTAGATGTTTGGGAGCATGCATACTACCTGAAATATCAGAATAGACGGCCCGAGTACATTGAAAACTTCTGGAAAGTTGTGAGCTGGAACGAGGTTGAATCGAGGTTTGCTTCAGCTTAACAGCAATTTTTTTAGTTCGCCATACTACCCCTTTTGTTTGGTTTAAGTTTTAGGGGTGAGCCGGGGGAGACTCCGGCTCTTTTTATGCCAAAACCCTGGCAATCTCTCTAAGCAACTTATCGGGGTCTATCGGTTTGGTTAGGTAGCCATCGCTTTTTGCCTGCATACCTCTCTGTATGTCATCGCTGGTGGCATAAGCCGATTGTATTATGATCTTTATAGTGGGCATTAGCTTTCTAAAGGGTTCAATTAGGGCAATCCCATCTCCATCGGGGAGCCTAATATCGAGGAGTACAATATCAAAATGGGGAATACTTCGTATTATCTCAAGCGCTTGCTCACCGGTATGAGCAATGCGAATGCTGAGTTCGGTTGTTTGCAGTGCTTCCTCAATAAACTTTGCATTAAGCTCATCATCCTCAACAATAAGCACATGGCCTTTTAAGTGCTCCATAATGGGTAAGCTGCTGCCTTTTACTGCTTGGGTTCTGCTATATTTCACTTCAAGAGGGATGGTGAAGGAGAATTGGGAACCTTTACCCTTCTCCGATTCAACCCATATCTTTCCACCTAAAAGATCTACTAGTCCTTTTGATATGGTTAACCCCAGTCCGGTTCCACCGAAATCGCGTTTCGAGATATCGTGTGCCTGCTGAAAGCGCTCAAATATTTTAGATTGATTTTCGGTAGAAATACCAGGCCCCGAATCCTTCACGTAGAATCGAATGTATTCCCCATCAAATTTTGAATAGCCAATTTCAATGGTCCCTGTCTCGGTAAACTTTAGGGCATTCTCTATAAGGTTGAAAAGGATCTGCTTAACTCTGCCAAAGTCTGTTGTTACCTCATCAACATCAGCAAATTGCTGAACCAGCTTAAGCTTAACATCAACTTTCTGATCGACTTCGGCCTTGGTAAGCGAGTACTCAAAAACCTCATCCATCATTTTCACCAAGCTTCCGCTGGTTTTGCTGAGCACAATTTGGTTAGCCTCAATCTTTGAGATATCTAGGATGTCGTCGATAATTTTTAGCAGGTCGTTCGATCGTCGTTTAATGATCTCGGCAAATTGTTTTTGTTTTTCTTCGGGGATGTTACCCTTTGCCAATAGCCCCGAGAAGCCCATGATTGCATTCATGGGGGTGCGAATTTCATGGCTCATGTTGGCCAGGAAAGCGCTTTTCAGCTTGTCGGCACCCTCAGCCTTTTCCTTTGCATTATGCAGCTCTTCATTCTGGGTTACATACTCCTCGTTGAGCGCGGCGTACTCCTCGTTGCGTTCTTTCAACTCCTTGTTTATGCGTTGTAGTTTACTTTCTATGCTTTTCCGTATGGTAATGTCGCGGCTGATGGATATTACGCGTTCTTGTTCTAGAATTTTGGTTTCCGAGAGGTGAACTTCTTCCCAGAACACTGAGCCATCTACCCTAACACTTTTCCACTCAAAAATCTGAGGGCCTTCAGTTAGGGCTTTTTTAAGCCATCTTACCGAGTCGTATAGTGAGTAGGGTGGATCTGAGGTGTATGCATATTGCTTAAGCTCGTCAAGTGTTTTTAGGCCATACGACTCGATGGCCACCTTATTGGCGTCAATTATATCTCCGGTTAGCGGATCATGGATAATGATGGAGTCGTTGGCAAGCTGAAAGATGGTGTGGTAGTTCTCCTCGCTTTGTCGCAAGGCATCCTCCATCTTTCTTTGCTCAGTGATGTCCCTAACAATGGTTAAAATTTTATCGTTACCAAGCTTAACCATACGACCCTCAAAATATTTGGTTTTGCCGTTTAGCTCCAGGGGGTATGAGTAGTTCTGGGGTTTCCCGGTTTTAAAAAGTGCATCAATCTTTTCATCGTTGATTTTCACCAGGTAGGAGGGGGCAACCTCGCTCAAATTCTTGCCAATAAAATCGTCCTGTGGTACAAGTAGTAATTCATTGTTAGACGAGTGACAATCTAATATATCACCCTGCTTATTGAATACAAACATCACATCGGGAATGGTTGAAAGAATTGCCTTGTTGCGCTCGTTGCTCTCGTTCAGCTTATGCTCTGCTTTTTTCTGATCGGTAATATCGCGACCCACACCAATTATTGACTCAACATTACCATCTGCATCAAGAACGGATGTGTCGAGCCAAGCCAACCAGCGCCACTCGTTTTGAGCAAACACCCGCTGTTCTAAATAGCAATGGTGTGGCTCTTTGAAAAGGGCTTTCATTGCCTGCTTGGTACTCATCTGATCATCCTTATGTACAAGGGGCAAGAAGGACTTACCCAAGAGCTCTGCCTCGGTCTTTTCGAAGTATTTACAGTAGCTGGGGCTAACATACAGGAACTCGCCCTTGGGATTTACCTTAACCACCAAATCGTTCTGGTTTTCAACCAGCAAGCGGTACTTCTCTTCGCTTTCCTTTAAGCGATTTTGAATTTGCTTTTGCTCGCTGATATTTGTGATAATTCCTTGTAGACCAGCATAGGTGTTGTCTCGTATGATGGGTATATAATGAATAAGTGCAGCAAAAGTACTTCCATCCTTACGCAGCATGGTAAATTCTTGGCCAATACCGCTGTCGTTTGTGCTCGGTTGTACCAAATGTCTATCCTGAGGGGCTACAGTGTCTACAATAGAAAGTTTGCCTACCACTTCGTTGTAGGTGTAGCCAAACTCAACCTCGGCGTACTTGTTGATGTAGGTAAAAATTCCTCTTTCGTTGGTTTCCCAAACGGTTTGGGGTAATAGGTTAACCAGTCGCTTAAACGTTGCCTGAACCTCGTGAAGTTCTTTCTTGGCATTCGCTTCAGGACTACTCAACTCTTCGAGACGTTTCCTAAGCAAATGGTTTTCCGATTCAAGCTGGGCAATTCGGCTATGTAGTTTGGTTATTTCCGAGCTATCAGACATTTAGCTAATTGTGTATTTGTACTTGAAAATCTGAATCCTAGTTATACTATGGCTAAAGTAATCAATATTAAACTGGAATTGTTCGCTCCCGTATCCTTTTTTTGTGATCATTAGTTTTTATTTGATTGCTACTGGTTTTGCAGGTCATTTTGCAGGACTCCTTTTTTGCTGCATTGAAACTATACTGCACAATGTGCCCAAACAAAAAAGTAGCCAGGGGTTACATCTGGCTACTTTTTTATATCCGTAGAAAACTTTACTTAAAAGCCTTTTCTGGTAGGCCATCGCCTGCAAGGCTCAATCGGCTAAAGTAGTCAGGGACTGGTTTGCCCAGCATGGCATCAACATACATACGCGCTAGCCCCATGCCCAGCATGAAGCCTTGTCCTCGAAGGCCAGTGAACAATCCGTGTTCGGGATCGATAAACATACGTGGCTCCACGTAGTATCCTGCCCAAACCGCTTGGTAACCTACCGAGCTAAGCTCTGGGATCCAGTTGGCAAAAACCTCTGACGCGATCTCCATAAAATCTTGTGAGTTTACCTTAAGATTTTTATCGGTCTCCCGTGGGTCAACTGCAGGAGATGCGCAGCCAATAATCTGGCCAGTTTCAGCCAGCTGCTGCCCGTATACCGCCACAAAACCCTTGTAGTTTCGCCTATCAATTAGCATGGGTAGCGGAGTGTTGTTAACGCCCATCCATGGCAGTCGGCGGGTAATGAAAGCTTGGTGCTTTACAGGGTAAATGCCGGTGTTAATGCCTAGCTGGCGTGAAAATTTATCGCCCGCTGGGCCGAGTGCGTTAACAAAATTCTCGGCGTGATACTCAATGTAATTCTTTTCATGATCGCGAACCAGCGCTATGTATCCATCGCCATTGCGGTGAACGCTAATGAGTTCGCAATCTTCCTTAACCACACCACCTTTTTCAATGCCAATCTTGCGAAGTAGGTCAACAACTTTACCGGGCGTTGCTTGCCAGCAGTTGCTTGTAACAAGTGCAGCCTTGTATGTGTCTATCGCGGGGTTGAAGTAGGGCGATATTTCTTTTCGGAAATCCTTTGGCTCAACCATTCGCGCTTCGCTCCAGGCTCTTGATGCATCAAGGGCTTGGTAGGTGGCCTCGTCGTGCGCAAAGCTCACGTAGTTTATGGTGCGATAGTCGATATTGCTAACCTGTTGAAGATCCTTAAATATTTGGTGATTTTCGGCTGCAATTTGAGATATTTCGGGAAGCGAGAAGGCTGTACGGCCCCCAGCGATATTACGCCAGCTGGCTCCCCTTCCGTAGTTCAGCAGCACAGGGCTAAGGCCAGCCTCGGCCATGTAGCGGAATAGCGCGCTACCACCAATTCCTCCTCCTGCCACAAGGTTTTTCACCTTTTCAACCTGGTTTTTCTTGCCGTTAATGCCAGTGATGTATGTTTCCGGAACATCCTTGGGGTAAAGCTCGCCAATGCTCACCTGATTGCTTAGCGGACCGCGTGGGGTTGCATCGCCCACAATCTGAATGCCCTTGGGAATAAGGGCCGTTTTAAGACGTTTAATGCATCGCTTGCCACGGCATGCTCCCATACCTAGGCGAGTGGTGTGCTTCACCTCATCTACCGAAATAAACTTACGGTTTCCTATGGTTTCAATCACTTCGTCGAGGGTTACATCGTCGCAATGGCAAACGTATGTTTTTACCTCGGGCTTATACTCAATGGGTTTTATTTGTAGCGGCGTGGGGAACTTATCCTTAACAATAAACCCTCTTACCTTTAGCAGTTCGTCTTTATGTACGTCCTTACTTTTTACCCTGGCAATATTGGTTTTGTTGGGTTTGCGAAGTATCTTCTCAATAACCCCTTCGCCCACTTTTTGGCCGTTATTGTCAACTAGGAATACCTCGCTTCCCTCGGCTGCCTCGTACTCAATGGGGAGGAATAGCCAATCCTTTCCGTAGTGATACCCAAAGATTGCAAGGCCAGGGCATTGGTAAACGCAGTCCATACAGCCAATGCACTTGTCGAAATTGATGTGAGGCACGGTGCTGGTGGATGTTTTGGTAATGGCGCCGTGTGGGCAAGCAAACTCGCAGGGGTTGCAGGCAAATCCGTACAGGCAGTCAATCTGCACAAAGGGTTTCTTCTCCTTGCGCTCGTTGGTTGGCAGGAAAGGCTCCTCGATAACCCTTACGGGGTGTTGCTGGCTGTCGATGTACTCCTTGCTAACGGACAGGAATGTGTCGTAGTTAAAACGTTCACCCATCTCCTGTAAAATCTCGTAGGCCACTTGCTTTCCGCGTAGCACAGCGCTAGTTCCTTCGCCAATACGAATGGCATCGCCTGCTCCATAGCAAAAGCGTCCAAATATCTCATTCCCCTTGATCAGCAGCTGGTCGTCGGGTACGAGTCCTGTACAAATATTTATGGCATCAATTCCTTCAATAACCTGCTCTGTTCCTGGGATTGCCTTGAAGTTTTCGCAATCGGCAACCACAGCGCCAACAACACCGGTTCTATCCTCGTTGGGCAGGGCTTTAATAAGGATTTTACCAAGCATAACAGGAATGCCTAAGCGCCTAACGCGGTTGGCCTGAACAGGGAAACCGCCTTCGCGGGGCATGGCCTCAATAATAGCTTTTACATTTGCACCGGCTTGCATAAGCTGGTAGCTGGTTAGGTAGCCAATATTCCCAGCGCCAACGGTAAGTACGTTCTTGCCTAGTAGGGTGAACTCCTGGTTCATCATCTTTTGAACCACGGCAGCGGTGTAAACCCCAGGCACATCGTCGTTCTCGAAGGTAGGCATAAAGGGTACTGCACCTGTTGCAACAACCATATGGTCGGCTTCAACGTAGTAAATCTCGTCGGTTTTGATATTTTTCACCGCAATACGTTTCCCCTCCAGTATATCCCACACCGTGCTGTCGAGGAATATTCCCTCTTGGTTTTTGCCAGCAAGAGTTCTGGCGATATCGAAGCCACGCATTCCGCCAAACTTCTTCTCTTTTTCAAAGAAAAAGAATTGGTGAGTTTGCATATTGAACTGGCCGCCAATGGTTGAGTTATTGTCAATCACAATATTTTCGATCCCATGCTCAAGCAGCACCTCGCGGGTGGCCAATCCGGCAGGGCCAGCACCTATAATTGCCACGGTGGTTTTATATACCTTGGTAGATTGCTTCTTGTTGGGTGCTTTAACCGATGGTGTATGCTCGGTAGGTATTTCGGCAACCTCCTTGATATTGTCAACCGTGGTGATGCAAATTCGCTTAATCTGCCCATCCACCAGCATCTCGCAGGCTCCACACTTTCCAATTCCACACTCCAGGCTACGCTCGCGGTTGTCGAGGCTATGGCTATGAACTGGAAAACCGGCTTGATGCAGTGCTGCTGCTATGGTAAATCCCTTTTCACCCTCAACTATTTTTCCCTGAAACTTAAACTTTACTTTCTCAGGATTTGGTACGTCGAGGATTGGATGCTTACTAATCTTTTGCATAGTAGTATATTTTAATATGGATATAGATTCAGTAATTATGCTTGCGAAGTTACTTTTCCCTTGCATCACGTAAAATGATGTTTGTCAGTGTTGATGAAATTCATGTTCTTAGGTAATTGTTATGTTTTTACTCCTGCTTGGATGGTTTCCCTAATTATGGTGTGGGGGATATATTGACTAGTTGGGCGTCATACTATATGCGGCGAGGCATAACTTAAAACCGAAATAAATTGTAACTTTGTAAATGAAAACTATTTGATAGTATAATGGATGATTACAGAACCATAGAAATTAGGTCAGCAGAGAAACATGGGGCTATTGCTAATGCAACAAAGAAATCAATTGGTGATTTTTTGTTGAATAATGACTTAAAAAAGCCAGTTAATGTTAAGAGTAATAATATTTCAAAAAATAATTATTCGCCAAATATAATATCCGCAAAAAGGTTAATTAAATGGCTTCAACAGGATGGTAATGAATTGTACTTCATATTTGTTGATTACAAAAAAACGGATAAAGGTTTAGAAGTTATAAGTGACTCTGGATTAGTTCCTGTTCAGCATTTAAGTTGGGACTGCTTAACAATAGAAGCACAAGGTTGGGGAGTTATTCAAATGTCAGGTTCTTTAAAAATTGATAAAACACAAGACTTAAGAGGTTTTTTTCGTGGCATGAAGAAGGCATACGAAAGGTATATTGATAAGGAAACACAAAAAATGGCTAAGATTAGAGAGATGATTAAAGATTTCTGAGCATGACCTATTTTGAAGCACATATTACCAAACAGACTGTTGAGTTTTTTAAAAAAAACTTGAATGCACTTTCTAACTTTGAAAAAGTTAACTCTTTAATTAAAGAGGTATCAGGCATTAATTATTTTTTTAGCAATCAAGAAGAGTCATCTGAATTACTTAAGAATATTAAAGAATTTAATTCAATTGTTTCTGAGCCAGATAGAAGAGAATATGGGGATTTTCAAACAAATAGTGAATTATCAGAATTAGTGTCAAAATATGTTCTGTTAAAACGCAATGATTTTGAATTTTTGTTAGAGCCAACTTGTGGGAAAGGAAATTTTATTCTTGCTTCATTAAAAACATTTAAATCTCTAAAAAAAATAGTAGGTGTAGAAATCTATAAACCATATGTATGGGAGACAAAATTTAAAATTCTTGATTATTTTATAACACATCAGGCCATTTCAAAACCTGAGATTAATATAATTCATGGTAATGCTTTCGAATATTCTTACGAGAATTTAGCAATAGAAACAGAGAGTCTTAAAACTCTTGTTATTGGTAATCCTCCTTGGGTCACAAATTCAGAATTAGGTTCAATTAATTCAAAAAACTTACCAGAAAAGTCAAACTTTAAAAAACACAGCGGGCTTGAAGCTATTACCGGAAAGGGGAATTTTGATATTGGAGAAACAATTTCTCTTACGATGATTAGTTGTTTTCAAAATCACGAGGGTATGTTTGCTTTTCTGATTAAAAATTCAGTCATTAAAAATCTGATTTATGAACAAAAAATCAATGGGTTTAATATTAACCAATCAGAAAAACTAAATATTGATTCAAAAAAGGAATTTAATGTTTCTGTAAATGCAAGCTTATTCCTAACAAACTTTAACAATTCGCCTGATTTCATCTGTAAAGAATTTGATTTTTACAACAGAAGTTATATTACAACTTTTGGTTGGTATAAAAACAATTTTGTTTATTCTGTAGAAGATTATGAGAAAACTAATAATATTGATGGCAAATCAAAATTCGTATGGCGTTCAGGTGTAAAACATGATTGTTCAAAAGTTATGGAATTAGAACAGGTCAATGGTCATTATATTAATTCTTTGGGAGAGCATGTTAACATTGAAAGCAATTTAGTTTACGGTTTATTAAAAAGTTCCGATTTAAAAGGGGGCAAAACAAATACTTATAGAAAGTCAACAATTATTACACAACATAAAATAGGTCAGGAAACAAAATATATTCAAGATAATTTTCCTCTTACATACAAATATTTGAATTCACATAAAGAACTTTTCTTACAACGAAAATCTTCAATTTACAAAGATAAACCAGAATTTTCAATCTTTGGTATTGGAGAGTACTCATTCACAAAATATAAAGTTGCTATTTCAGGTCTTTATAAGTCTACACACTTTACGCTTATCTACCCTGATGAATCAAAACCCATAATGCTTGATGACACTTGCTATTTTATTGGATTTAATCAATTAAAAAGGGCTCAAATAGC
>Ga0265295_1002175_pt1 | contig 32096 bp, 45 predicted proteins | sample Munlansysbiofilm_FD_192503 | JGI IMG/M metagenome (GOLD analysis project Ga0265295, IMG submission 192503) | Leachate microbial communities from a municipal landfill in Southern Ontario, Canada - Methane capture system biofilm | ecosystem: Engineered > Solid waste > Landfill > Unclassified ... | reverse complement strand
CTTGGTTATCACGAAAGAACAATTGACAGATATAAACAAGATGAGCAAATATCAAAAAAGATTGAGCAAAGTTTAATTGATTTTAAAAATGGTGTAATAAAACCAAAAGAGGAAAAAACAGCTACACAAAAACCAACACAGAATAAAAAAAGTACACAAAAAACAAACACAAAAAAAGTACACAAAAAGCCAACACAGAAAATTACACAAGATAAAAAAGAAGTAAAAAAGTGTGTAGAAAATATTGAAGAAAAAAACACAACACAAGCTGATGAAAAAGTTACACAAGAAGTTGAAAAAAGTACACCAAAAGAGATTGAAAATAAACAAATAAAAGAAATTAGTACACCAATAAAAAAAGATGTAGGAATTGATATATCAAATGAAGAATATCATAGCAGTAGCAATATGAGTGTATCAAAATTAAAAATATTAATTGACAACGCAAAAGAATTTGAAAGCAAATATGTTAAAAGGGAAATTGAGCAAAAAGACACAGATGCTTTGATAGTTGGAAAGCTACACCACACTTTGGTTTTAGAGCCACATAAATTTGATGATGAATACACATTGTTAGATTTGCCAACAAGACCTGTAAAAGATGATTTAGTTGAAGCATTGGAAAAGTTAGGTGGTGAAGTAGAATTAAAAGAAAGCACAAAAGGTGAAATTGTTGTTGCAGATACAGTTGAACAATTAAAAGCAAAAATTGATGCAATAAAAGGAAAAACACAAAAAACAATTTGCACTAAAGCACAATATGATTTGGCAAAAGCAACAGCAGAAAAAGCACTTAATAGTTGGTTTGAAATTGTACACGGCGGTAGAACTCTTTTAAAGGCACAATTAAAGCAATTATTGGAATTAGACAAGTGTTATGTTGAAAAAACATTTTATGGTGTAATAGATGGTGTTAATGTGCAAATAAGACCAGATATATTAATTAATTTAGGAGCAAAGAATGATGTTTGGTTTGTAATAGATTTAAAAACACTAGAAGTTGCAACACCTGCAATGTTTGTGAGACAAGGTGGTGCATTTTATTGGGATATGCAGGAACAATTTTATTTAGAAGTTTTAAAACAAAATGGAATTAATCCAAAAGCATTTTATTTTAACTGTGCAGGAAAGAAAGATTTTAGCGGGGCAGGTTTTTTTGAGTGGGGAATAACAACAAAAGATGAAGCAAAAAAAGTTTTAAAAGCAGGATTTAAAAAATATAAATATTGTGTAGAAAACAATATATTTTTAGAGGCTAAATTTGATTACCAAAATTTAAAATTTGAGCCAATAGCAACATTGGAAATTCCTGTATATAGACAAATGCAGTTTGGTGATTTAGGTGTATAAAATAAATTTAAAATTAGGAGTATAAAATGATTACACAAAAAGATATAAACAATGCGTGTGAGCATTTAAAAATAGTTGCAACAGTTAGTGATGATTTAATTGAATTTATGAGAGAGGCTTCAATAGTAAAACTTACAAGTGAAACACAAGAAGATGTGGAAATTGACAAAGATGTAAAAATGTTAAATAAAAAGTTTGGTGTTAAAGCAATGGAAGAAATTGCAAAAATGTGTATCGGAAATAAAATAGGAATTGATGATGTTGCAGATTTTGTTAATTATAGAAACAAAATAAAAAAACCATTAAAAACAGAAAGACCATTAAAAATTTTTATTCAAGAATTAATAAAAATAAAAGATGCAGGATATGACATTCAAAAATCAATTGAAATTATGAAAAATTGCGAATGGCAAACATTAAATATTGATTGGATTATTAAGAAAATGCCAAAACAAGCAATCGGAATGGATTTATCACAATTTGGTTTTCAAAAACAAAATAAACAGGAATTATTAAAATGAATAGAATACAATTTTTAATGCAAGGTTTAGATATTAATGAGGTGCAGGCATCATTAGTTAGTGAGTTAATAAAAGATGTGCCAAATGAAAATTTAAAAGATTTTTTAGTTTTTAGAATGAGATTTATTGACCAATTCAAGAGTAAAGAACTAATTACAAAAGAGGCTTTATTTGAATATCAAAAAAATAAAATTGAAAACAGATTGAGAAACGGTGAAATTGTGTTTAATAATATCAGAGATATGAAAAACTACATTGAAACATATTACAAAGGAAAAGAGTTAGGATATGGCTTAGGACATTATAAAGATTTTGTAATTATAGCATTAGATAGAGAGTGCAATTTGCTAAACACATATTATGCACCAAATGGAAATTTTTATAAATTAACTAGCACAGAAAAACAAGTTGTGTACAATTTTTTATTTGAAAATCAACACAGAATAGGCGATGTTAAACAAATTCCATTTTATGAAGATGATATTAAAGAAATTGAAAATAAAAAAGTTGAAGATGATGAAAATTACATATCGCCAAAAATGATTGACTTCTTAGAAAACAAAATACAAAAAGGATAATAAAATGTTAAATATGACACAAAAACAATGGGTTGAACAAAGATTAAAAGAAAATGGAAAAATTACAAGAAATGAATGCTTAAGAAATTACATTTCAAGACTAGGTGCAATTATATCAATGTTAAAAGATGATGGTTATAAATTTGAAACAGGTTATGTTGAAGTTGAAACACCATTTGGAAAAGGAAAAGATTATGAATATAGGCTTATTAAAAATCAAACAGAAAAAGAGGTAAAAAATGTTAAATGAAGTATTAAGATTAACAAAAGGTGAAATTAAAACAACTACAAAAATAAAAATTGATAATTGTATGTTTTGTGGTAGTGAAAATGTAGCAGTAATTGCAAATCTATCAAGTGATAAAATGGAAACTGTAAAAAATTGGTATGTTGAATGTAGAAAATGTTTTGCAAGAGGAAGTGAAGCAGACTCACAAAATGATGCAATTGCATATTGGAATAGACAGCCACAATACTTAGAAAAAAACTTAACACCAAACTTATTTGAACAATAAAACTTACACCACTTGGTGTAGGTTTATACAAAACTTTTTAATAAAATCTACAAAAAAATAAATAAAATCAAAAAAAACACTTGACAAAACAAAAAAAACTTTGTATTATTTCAGTATAACAACACAAGAGGTGCAAGATGATGATAATAAGAGTTCAAAATTTAAAAACTAATATTTTTAAAGATATAAATATAGAAAAATATACATTTGAAGATTTTGAAAAAACAATTGCATTTTATGCAAAATTAGATTTTATAAAATATCTAATAATCAGAAACTAAAAAAAAGGATTTGATAATGGAAAAACAAAAAAGATACACGGTAACACTTGATTTATATGTTTATGCAAACACAGATGATGAAGCAATAAAAGAGGCAAAAAAAGCTATTGATACTTTGGAAAACAAAGATGATTACAAATCAGAAATTTTAAGCATACACGAAACACCATTTGGTGTTATTGGTGGAGCAAGAAATATAATTTGGGGTGGTCAAAGAGATTTTGAAAAAGAAAAAGAAAACAAAGGTTGCAGAAAAATAGACTTAAGTAAAATGGAAAATTAAAATGGCAAATAATTATGAGGTAACTTTTAATGATATAGTTTTATTTAAAAGTAAAACAAAAAAAGATGCAGTTGATTTTATGAAAAGTTTAAATAAAAATAATTTGAGAATAAAATCAATAATAGAAAAAATAGAAAAAGATGGTGGTCAAGTTTTCGGTGTCATTTATATTGACAAAAAAGATGATGAATATGTTTATCCAATAGCAGAAAAAAGGATTTAAAGATGAAGTTTTGTAGTGAAATTTATGGAGCGGATGCAGATAATAAAAGAGGGATTGTGTCAATAAATTATGAGATAGAAGAAAGCGACAAGTCAGAAATTTGCGAAAAGCTTTATGATAGATTTATTGGCGGTGAAAACGCAGGAAAGCACAATGTATTTATGTATTGTCACATAAAAGATGAAGAAATTGAGGTTGAAGTTAATATTGAAGATTACATTGAAGATTTAATTAAAATGGCACAAGATGATGAAGATTTAAAAGAAGATGATGAGTTTCAAAAATGGATAAAAGAATTAAAAGAGACACAAGATGGAAAATAGCAATTTAACACTTTGGGAAAAAGTACAAAACACACCAAAAGAATTAATTGAAACTATTGAAAGTAATGATGGTAAAAAATTAAATACAGTTGCATCAATAAACAGAATAAAAAAAGCAACAGAAATTTTTGGTGTTTATGGCAAAAATTGGGGATTAAAAAATATTAAACATAGTGAACAAAAAATATTTAATAATCTAATTTTGGGAATAGTTGATGCAATATTTTTTTACACACAAAATGAAACAAAAATCGAGTTTGAAATAACAAATAGTATTCCAATTGTATCAGTATCAGATGATAAAAAAATGAAAGTAAATTACACATATAGAAAAGCAATTGAAACAGATACAATAACTAAAGCTTTATCTAGGCTTGGATTTAATGCAGATATTTACACAGATGGTGAACTCATTGCTAGCGAGGGTCAGCAACAAGAACTTGATGAATTAGACTTGGTGGATATAAAACAAGATGAAACACAATCATAATTTGATAATCAAATATCTTGAAATAATACAACATCAAGAAAAAATGATAAACGAATTAAACAAAGAAAATACTAGAATTTCAGAAATAAATAGAGATTTGAAAAGGCATAAAGAAAGATATAGGCAAGATGCTATTTTTTGGAAAGAGAAATATGGAAATTTAAAAAAATGTATAGTTGAAAAAAATACACAAGAAAAATATGCTTTAAATAGTTATATCGAAAATCAAGGATATTAAAATGTACACAAAAGAAGAACAATTAAAAAAAAATAAAACATTACCAAAAAAAGAAAGCACATTTGGAAAGAAAAAATACCCTTGGAATAACAAAGGTTTGCGAAAAACAAAAGTAAAAAAAACAGATGTAATTGATGAAGCTTATCTTAAATGGCTAGCAACACAGCCTTGTGTAATTACAGGCAACACAGCACAAAGAGGAACAGGAGCAAACAATTTACACATACATCATATTTATAGCAGGAATAAAGGGCGAAATGATTATAAAACCGTGCCACTTATGGGTTATGTTCACAGTTGGGGTGATATGTGTTATCATAGCAACACAAAAGATGATTTTATAAAAAAACACAAGTTAATGATTGATGATATTATAGAATATTTTGAAGATTGTGCAGAAAATTTTATAAAAAAATATAAAAAATTAAATAAATCATAAAAAACACTTGATTTATTTAAAATAATTTGTTAGAATACACAAAAGAAAGAAAAAAGGAGTAAAAAGAATGGAAGAAATAAAAAAGCTTTTACAAATAAAAGATAATGAAGATTTTATTTTAGATGCTGATGAAGTTGCTAAAATAACAGGAAAGCATAGAGAGAGTGTGTATGCTAGTAGAAAAAAAGATTTTAAACTTGATAAGTTGGCAATTTTTGAAAAGATAAAAAATATTGTTGAAAATGAAACAAAAAGCGAAACAAAAATAACAGGTGACAAAAGTGGCATTTTAAATGGTTTAGAGGGAATGCTAAAAGAGTCTAATAAATACGAAATTATTATAAGAGAGGCATAATAAAATGGCAAAAGAAAATGAATTTAATCCATCAAAAGTTATGGAAATAGCAACACAATCAAAAATTGGAAAAGTAATTAATTTACAAAATTATGAAGATTTTTTAAAAGTTATAAAAGCAGAAGATAATATTGCAGATTTGTTTGGTGGAATTGAAAAAACAATTGCACAAAAACTTGAAACAGGAAAAGATATTAAAAGGGTTGTTGATACTTTTGCAAGACCATTAAAAGATGCAGAAGATAGATTGAGAGGTTTTTTAACACAATATATGTTAAGCGAAAACATATCAAGATTGGATGGAAAACAAATTAAAAGCATTACCTTACAAGATGCAAAAACTACAAAAGGAGTTATTAGTAAAAAACAAATTATGGTTAAGAGAAAATATGTTGATATTGACACCTTATCAAAAGATGATTTGATTGAAATGTTGGAGCAATTAGGTGTGAAAACGAGAATTGACACAGTTGAAACAGAAACAACAAAAAGTGCATCAATTAGAATACAAAAATAAAAAAAGGAAAATACAAATGAAATTAACAGCAAAAATAAATAATGTAAATGTAGAATTTAAAGGTGACAAAGATGATGTTGCATATATAACAAAATTCTTATTTGCTACACAAGAAAAAAAAGAAGTTAAAAATAAAAGTGTAAAAAAATCAAAAACTTTAATTAGAAAAGTTGATGCAGTAACAGTTGAAATAAATGGTGTAAAATTATCATTAAACGATAAGTCAGTAAACAAAGTTGCAGGAACAGATTATTATGTTTATGAGCAAAATGGAAATTATGTAATTAGTGACAATGAAAACATTAAAAATGCAAATAAAATTGGTGGATTTCATTATGGATTAATTAGTGAAAATTTTGAAGCACAAAACAATATTGATGAAAAACACGCAAAAAATATTGCGGGAATTAATAAGTATTCTATATGGGATGAAAAGCACAGACCAATTTGTGACCCAAAAGGAATGGTGTATATTAAAAAAGCACACATTTGGGTTGATATTTATTTGTGCAATGCAAACTATAAAGAAAATGGAACATCATCATCATTTGGTGCAATTTTAGCAGGTGAAGCAGATGAGGGTAGAGAGTTACCAAATGAATATAAAGAGTTTAAATATCAAGATTTTGTTGAGTTGGGAAATAAATTTAAAAAAAGAATGTTGACAAAAGATGAGTTTCAAATCGCAATGGATGGTGTAAAAGAAAATGTAAGTGCAGAAGATTTAGACAATGGAAAGATACAACACATTGACTTTTTAACATCAAAATTTGGAATTGAGCAGGCAACTGGTGTGCAATGGGTTTGGAGTGCAGATAAATATAAAAATTATGAAGATAAAGCGGTGCTATTGGGCGGTTACCGTGTCCGTGGGGTGTTTGCGGGGTCGCGTGCTTCGAGTTGGGACTATTATGTTTGGTATACGTATTGGAGCCTTGGTTGCCGTTTCGCCTGTGACCCTTGTAGCCTGTAAAATGAGCGAAAGCGAATTTTAGGGGGATATGATGCAAAAAGAGATAAGATTAACGATTGACAATTTATTCTTGCGGGGGGGGGTAATTCTAGGAACGCAAGACTTGGTTGATATTTTTCAATATGCTATTGATAATAATATTGTTACAGTATCAAAAAGCAAAGGAAAAACAAAAGTGGGAATAAAAATAGAAAAAAAGGATGAAAAGCAAAATGAAAAAAAATGATTTAAAATTAGTGGCATCATTTATTGCAAACAAAGATGTAAAGCAAGAGTTAGATTTTGCATTTATTGGAAATGGTGCAATTTATGCAACAGATACAAGAAAAGCAATACAGTTTAATTTTAAAGAGATTAGAGGTAAAGCACTAATTCATAAAAAACTTTTTAAAGGACTCGAAGCAATACTTGGAAAAGATGAATGTTTGCATTTTGAATTTGATTACCTACATACAGATAATGTAAAATTAAATATTGATACAGGTTATTATGTTGAAGATGAAAATGGTAAAAATATAATAGGTGTTAAAGCAGAGAATTATCCTGATATTAATAGAGTTATAGATATGCAATTGCCAAATCATTTTGCATTAGAAAGTATAAATGATTTACAATGGGAGTTAACACAAAAAAATTGTTTTATTGATGATTTGCACTTAAATCCTGTAATTGCTTATAGTGATTGTTCAATGTTTGACATTTATTATAAGCCACAAATGGTTAATGAAAAAAAAGAACTTGAAACAGCAACAGTTAAAATTGTTGCAAAAAAAGCAGATGAAAACGGTGTTATATTTACACAGTTTATTGCAGTATTTATGGGTAGAAAATTTGAAAGTAAAGCAAAGCAGGAGTTTTAAAATGAGAATTGATTTATCAAATATCGATGCAGAAAATCAAGAAAGAATTTATATAAAAAAAGAGGGTGAATATATTTTAAAAGTTGTTAAAGTTACACAAGGTAAAACATCAAATAATAATGACCAAATAAAAGTTCATTTTCAAGATAGAAGAGGTCAGTATGCAATGGATGAGTTTGTATTGACTGATAATTCATTGTGGAAATTAAAAGTTTTTACAAAAGCATTAAAATTGCCAAATATTATTGATACAAATATGTTTATTGATAGATATGTGAAAGCTACAATAAAAGCAAAAGCAACACAAAATGGCGGAACTATTTATGAAATCAAAAAATATGAGCCATCAAATCTTACAAATACATATATTGCACAAGAGCCAAAAGTAACTTATGAAAATCAACAAGTGCAAAACAATCAACAGTCAAACTATAAGCCTGATGATTATGAAGTTGATGATGATAATTGCCCATTTTAGAGAATAAAGTGGACATTAGAAAATTAATGCTAGATGCAAAAGACAAACAAAGTAATGAATACAAAGAGGGTTGGAACAATGCAATTTGTTATCTTAATGATAACTATTGCATAACCAAAAGAAATGGTGAAGCAATACAAATAAGCTTTGAAGTATTATTGACAAATGAAACAAAAGTTACACAAGGTTTGGAAAATTGGAAACAGAAACAAAAGAAAAAAATAAAAGCATTAATGAAAAAGTTTTTAGCGAAACAGAAATCAAAAAAAGATTAAAAAATAAAAGCAAATCGGAATTGGTGCAAATAATTATTTATTTGTCAAAAAGAGTTGATGAATTAAAAGAACAAGGAAATAGTATTGAAAGCAATTAAGCATTTTATATTTGTGTTGTTTTTAGGGTGTATGGTTTATTTTGCATATTATCAAAATAATATTGGATTGCAGAATATTGGATTAACAATTCTATGGTTTTTTACAATCATTTTATTTATTGCATCTTGGTCAAAAAGAAAAAAGAAAAAATTAAATTTACATTGGATTGAAAAATTAATAGGCAGATTTTTATGGATTGTTGTAATTTTAGCTTTGCTTTATGGTGGGGCAATAATTATGGGGTCAATGTGGATTTTATCAATTATTATAATAAAAAGCATATATTTAATGAATGAAAAAAAAGAAAAGGAAAGTGATGGGAAAGAGCAAATCACAACTTAGAGCAAAAAGAGAAAAAAGAAGAAAAAATAAACAAAAAGGAATTAATAATGTTTGATGGTAGATTAAATGAATTTTGCAAAATAAACAATGTAAATGTAAGAGCAAAAGGTTTTTGGGATGATATGCACAACTCGATAAAACATCTTGAAGAAAACAAAGCAGGTGAAACACTAATTAGTGCAACAAAAAATGCTTTTATATCTCAAAAGTTAGATTTAATTCATAGTGAACTTGGCGAGGCAACAGAGGCTATGAGAAAACAAAAATATGGGTTAGAAAAAAAAGATACATTTGAAGATGAAATTGCAGATGTAATGATTAGGTTGTGCGACCTATGCGGTGAACTAGGTATTGATATTGAAAAACAAATTGAGTGGAAGTTTAACCACAATAAAACAAGAGAAAATAAACACGGTAAAAGTTTTTAATAAGAAAATATATATTTTTTTATTTGAGTTAAAAAATGCGGAGGAAGTAATGAATAAAAAAGCGGTTGAGGGTTATTTAATGGCTAGAAATTTTATGATATGCTATAAAGCAGAAAACACACCAAAAGATGAGCTTGCACTTGTTTCACAGCATTTAGATATTATGGCAATTAAATATCAAAGAGGAAAAATACCTATAAAAAAATTTTTAAATAATGGTTGGGATTTTTTTAGGGATGCAGTAGAAGATGAAAGCAATCCAGTTTCAGTTTTGGCATTAATAATTCATTTAATATTAAAAAATCCTGATAGAGAAAAAAATAAAAAACTAACAAGTCTTGCAGAAACTATAAATAAACAACAAATGTTCTCAAAAAATAAATTAATTAAAGATGGAAAAAAATTAGTAAATCTTTATTATGAAAGGGTGTAGGCAAAATTGAAAGCAATAAAATATATTATCAAGATAACAAAGTTTTTTAAAATAGGCTTTTAATATGGGGATTAGAAAAACAGGAAAAGCAATTGATTTTTTTGTAGAATGTACACTTTATGGTTTTACATAAGATAGAAGAAAAACACAAGTAGAAAGATTTACACAACAACAATTAAGGGAGTTAAAAAAAGATGTTAAACGAAAAAATAATAAAAAGAATAAACGAAGTAGAAACAAAAAGCGAATATGATGAATTAATGGATAATTTTAAGTATAGCAAAGCACCATTGGAATTAAGACAAGAGGCAATGAATGAGTTAAAAAAAGTACACAGCATATTTGATGATGAGGGAAGAAAACACACTACACCAAAAGAAGTTTTACAAATGACAAAAGAGGGTGAAGCAGATATAAGCGATTTGTGTAATGGCTACTAAAAAAGAAAAAACAACACTTAAAAACTGTGCTATTTGCAATAGTAGCACAGTACACAATAATGATACATATTGCAAACTAAGAATGAAAGATGATACCATATACACAGAAAGTGCAAAAGTAACACAAGTTGATTGTGTATATTTTAGTGAGAGGAAAATAAAAAATGCAAAATGATGGAAGTAAAAACAGTTTTTATGAAATACCTGATTGGGTAAAAGACTTAGATGATTTAAGTGAATATTTGGAACTTGACCCGTATGAATTTAACATATTAAAAACTTTATGGCTACACAAAGGGAAAAGGCACAGTGGAACAGATAATACTAGGGAAATAAACAAAAGACTACATTATGCACAAAAAAGCAAAGAAAAACACACAAGGCAACAAAATGAACAAAGAAATTAAAAACACAATGTCGTTGCAACTACAACTTACAGGAACATATATAACATTTTGCTACACAAAAAAAGCATATAAAAAGTTTTGTAAAAAAAGATTTAATATACTAAGTGAATATCAATACTTAGGTGTAAGTACAGAATTTTTAAATCACAATAATATAAATTATGAAATAGTAATAGGAGTTGATGAAAACAAAGATGTGTATGGATTGAAAAGCACGGTTGTACACGAATTAAGTCACGCAACAAGTCAATGGATGGAGTATTATGGGTTTAATTGTGATGAACTAAGAAGTTACACATTACAGTATCTATACCAAAACATAATGCCATTCTTAGATGAACTACTATTGAAAGACTATGATGTAAGTATAGAAAAGAAAACAAAAGAGGTATAAGAACTATGTCAAATAAATTAACACCAAAACAAGAACTATTTTGTCAAGAGTATATAATAGAATTTAATGCAACACAATCTTACACAAAAGCAGGTTATAGTGCAAAAAATGACAGAGTTGCAGGAGTAGAGGCACATAAGCTACTGAAAAATCCTAAGATACAAGAAAAAATAAACGAATTAAAGGCGATTAGGGGAAAAAAACTTGAAATTGATGCAGATTGGGTTTTAAAAGAGGCAATAGAGATATATAAGATTGCAAAGGGTGAAAAAGCACATATTTTGACACAGTTTAAAAATGGTGTAGCACAAAAAAAAGAAGTGTTTAAAACAAACTTGCGTGAAGCCTGCAAAGCATTAGAGATAATAGGTAAGCACACAAGTGTTAAAGCATTTGAAAAAGAGATTGATTTGGGCGACAATGTAGTGATTACAGTTAAGCCACCAAAAGAATTTGAATAATTATGTGTAATACGCAATACACAAAAAACTGTGTAGATTACACAAAAAATAAAACTACACAAAAACTGTGTAAAAAACTGTGTAAAAAAATACACAAAATAAAAACTGTGTAAAGGTTTAGATTGAAGCAAAAACAAATAATTATTGATTTTACACATTTACCAAAAGCAACAAATGATGTGTATATACCATATTATATGAATAAATCAAGATACCTTGTGCTATATGGTGGTGCAGGAAGTGGTAAGTCTGTGTTTGTTGGTCAAAAAATTGTGTACAGAATGCTAACAGAAAGCAATCATAAGTTTTTAGTTGCAAGAAAAGTTGAAGCAACAATTAGAGAAAGTGCAAGAGCAGAAATTATTGGTGCAATAAAAGAAATGGGTGTTGATAGTTTGTTTTATTATTCAACAGCACAAACAGGTGAAATGACAATAACCTGTGTAAATGGAAATAAAATCATTTTTAGAGGTTTAGATAATAAAGAAAAATTAAAATCAATAAAAGATATTACGGGCTTATGGTTGGAAGAGGCAAGTGATTTCACACTAGATGATTTTACGCAACTTGATTTGAGGCTTAGAGGTAAACACATATTAAATTACAAACAAGTAATTTTGAGTTTTAATCCAATATCATCTAAACATTGGTTGAAAACAAGATTTTTTGACACAAAAGATGAAGATGCAACAGTATTACACACAACTTATAAAGATAATAGATTTTTAGATGATAAATATATTGCAACACTAGAAAAATTAAAACACACAAATTACACATATTATCAAGTTTACGCATTAGGTAAATGGGGAGTTCTTAAAGGTATTATTTACAATAAATACACAATTATTGATGAAATGCCAAAAGATACACCAATACACAGATGGGGGCAAGACTTCGGATTTAATAATCCGTCAGCAACAGTTGAAATTAAAATTGATGGAAATAATTTATATATTAATCAACTACTTTATGAAACACAATTAACAAATACACAACTTATGCACAAGTTAAAAACAAATTATCCGCACTTGTTAAAAATAAAAGGATATTTAGATAGTGCAGAGCCTGCAAGAATAGCAGATTTTGAAAAAGCAGGGTTTGATGTGTTACCCGCACTAAAAGATGTTACAGCAGGAATTGATAAAGTGCAATCATTTAATATATTTGTTACAAAAAATAGTGTTGATGTAATTAATGAACTTGATTTATATGTTTGGAAATTAGATAGAAACAATGACCCACTTGATGAGCCATTAAAAGAAAATGACCACAGTTTGGATGCAGTAAGATATGCAGTATTTATTGATAATCAAGAGCCAAGCATTGTTCAGGTAATTAAAAAACCATCAATGATGAGATAACACATAAAAAGTTTAATTAAAAATATATGCTATAATTTAAAAAAGTGTAAAAAGAGGTAATCAATGAGTACAGTAGATTTGCCAAATGTAAAATTTTTAAAATTAAAAGAGATAACAACACAAACAAAAATTTGTGAGGATTTTTACATTGGTGCAGTAAAAGTTTTAAATAAAAACTATTTACCGCAATGGTCAGGTGAAAAAGATGCAGGATATAAAACAAGAATTGCATCAACAACTTTTGTTAATATGTTTGCACCAGCTGTTGATGGTATTGCAGGACTTGTGACAAAACAACAACCAACCATCGAGGGATTTGATGATTTGGATTTAAAAAATATTGATTTGAAAATGAATGATATTAACACATTTATCAAAACAACAATAAAAAAATCAATTACAAGTGGTGTATGTTTTGTAAGTGCAGAAACAAACAAGGTTTTAAATAGGTCTTTTTTAAAAAGATATGAATACAAAGATTTATACAGTTATTTTGTTGAAGATAGTATGTTAAAACAAATTGTGTTTAGAGAAGTGATTGAAGTTCAAAATGGTGAATTTGGTGTACAAGAGCAAGAAAGATTTGTTGTGTTTAAAATTGGTGGTGGTGAAATATGGTATAGCAAAGATGGAAAAGATGGTGAATTAAAAAAACAAGATGAATGGTCAAATAGTTTAAAAGAAATTCCAGTTGTGTCAATTATTACAGGAAAAATTTTAACACCATTTGAAATTGTGCCAAAATTACTTGATATTGCAATAATGAATAGAGTACATCTAAATATGCAAAGTAATCTTGCAAATGTAATGGCAAAAGTTGGTAATCCTATTCCTATGTTTTGGGGAACTTTTAGTGATGAAATAGTTGTACTTGATGGAAATAGTGCTTTATTGTTTGGAGATAAACAAAAAGAGGGTGCGGAATATTTAGAAATTGAGGGATTATCAGTTGATAAGCTAATTCAAACAATTAAAGATGCAGAGAGCCAAATAGATAAACTAACATTTAATCTATTACTAAATGATAACAGTCAAACAGTTATTGATGCGGAAGAAAAAAAAGCAAAAAACACATCTTTTTTAAGTGATATTGCAAATGAATGTGATATTAAATTTGAAAAACTATTATTGTGGATGATGGAGTTAGAAAATAAAAATGTATCTAGTGATGCAAGTTTTGAAATGTTAAAAGATTTTAATGCAACTTATGTAAATATAGAAACAGCATTTAAAGCATTAAATGCAGGGCAAATGAGTAGAGAAACATTCTACGATATATTAAAAACAGGAAAATTACCAAAAGATTTTGACATTGCAAAAGAAAATGAAAAAATTGAAAATGATATAGTTGGATAAAATGTTAGATATTACGGAAATTGACAATATAATAAATTTTGAGTTACTTGCAGAAAATCAAGAAATAAATGATAGTAGTTACAAAGATTTTGAAGCTTTATTATTGGCAATTATTGCATCAATAAATAAAAATGATACACAAGTACAAACAAAAAAAATTATAAACAATTCAGACATCAACGAAAACCTAAAAGAAGATTTAAAAGTATTTGTTGAAAGTCAAGTTGAAAACATAACAGGTGAAGAAGATAATATAAATTTTGCAACAACATTAATTGCAGGATTTACATTTAATGAATTAATTGCACAAAGAAAAAACACAACAAAAAAACAATTAACACGATTTATGGTGCAAGCACAAGATGCAATAAAAGAACAAGAAATCGTTACACAGTTAATAAAAGATGAGTTGAATAAATATCAAAAATCAATTGAAACTTTTTACAGAACACAAGCAAAAAGTGCAAGAGAGGTTGGATATGCTAGAAACGAAAAGAAATTAGAAACAGAAATAAAAGGTTGGATGAGTATTGCCGTGCTAGATAATAGCACAAGTGCAATTTGTATGAGCCTACACAATAAGTATTATGAAAAAAGTGAGCAATACAAAACAAGGTTTGATTTACCTTATCAAATACCACGACATCCAAATTGTAGAAGTATGTTTGTTGCCGTATTTAAAGGAAAATCAATTAAATTTTATAAAGAAAAAAATCTTGAAACATTTTTAAATGAAAATGAAAAGATTGGAAAGGAGTTAATGGGAATTGAAAAGTACAGACTATTTAAAGAAAAAGGTATAAAGTTAGTAAACTTTGTCGATTTAAAAGGGCGAAGATTTTACACAAATGGTGAAATCAAAAAAAGATTAAATATCAAATAAAATTTATGGAGTTAAAAAATGAATGAGTTATTAGAATTACTTGGATTAGTAGATGAAGCAAAAAAAGCACAAGCACAACAGTTAGTTGATGCAGTTAAATTAAAAATTACAGAACTTGATGGAAAAATTGTAGAGCAAGAAAGATTGAAACTTGATGCAATAAATTCAAGGGATGATATAAAAAATAAATTAAAAAAAGTTGCAAGCGAACTTGGTGTTGATGCAGAAAATGTTATTGAGGCAATTGATGCAATTAAAACAAAAAAAGGTGGTGCAGGTGATGAAATAAAGGACAAAGAAATTACACAACTAAAAGGTGAAATTGAGCAATTAACACAAGCATTAAATGACACAAAAGCACATTCAACAAAAGAAATGCTAAAAATGACACTAGCAAATGAGGTTGCAATATCATTGCCAAAATATAATGCAAAGAAAAATGGATATGCTTATATTATTAGTGAAGTAGAAAAAAAGGCAAGTTTTGAAGATGGAAAAGTAATGTTTAAAAATAATGATGGAACAACATTAAGGGTTGATGGTAGGGATGCAACAGTTGATGATGTAATTAAAACAATGTTTGAAGCAGAAAAAAAAGCAAACGAAAGTATGTTTTTTAATATAGAAGTGCAATCAAGTGGAGCATCACATAACAATGGTGGTGGTAAAGTAATTCAAGATTTTATCCCTTAAATATTTTTTGTGTTATAATACACATAATTTGATGGACTTCAATATAAAAAATGTAGCAATTGGATTATTGCAATTAGATTATAAAGAAAATAAAACAAAAAAAGGAAAAGAAATATGGCAACAATAGCAGATGTTATTTTGAATAACAATTGGAAAGCAACAAGTGTAAATAAATCAACACAAGTTAATGCAGTTTTAAATAGTGGAATTGTAACAACAACAGGACAAGAGGTGGCAGATTTATTAAATGCAATAAATGAGCAAAATGTACAATCAAAAATTACAACATCATTAGTTCAATATCCTTGGGCAGAGGGTAATTTGGGTGATGCAAGTGCAACAGTAGCAAGTGCATTAAATATTGGTTTTGAAGAAGTTGATGTTAAAACATTTTATGTTAATCAATGGTGGAATGTAAGAACAATTCAAAAAGATTTACTACAATCAAGTACACCAAATATGGTTGTAAATGAGTTTATGGGAAGATTTTGGGCAGAAACTTACAATAAAATTATTGCATCAACAATTACAGGTATTGCAACAGATATTACAGCACTTGTAAATGGTAATGGTACAGCAACATTTACTGATAATCTTGTGATTGATACAATGTTGTTAAAAGGTGATATGGGGATGCAAGGACTTTACTCAATGCAAATGAACTCAAAAACATTCGCATCTTGTAAGAAAAAAGCACCTGCAAGCTTTACACAAACATTTGGTACACCAATTATGCAAGTTGTAAATGGTGTTGAAACAACTGTAAAAGGTAAACCAACAGGATGGGTTTATAATGGGTATGTAAAAGTAGTTATTGATGATGTAATGCCTGATGGAAAAATTGCATTAATTGATGAGGGTGCATTTGCGTGGGCAGAAAAAGAAAACATTGAAAAACCTTTGCTGTATAATGAAGATAGCAAAGCAGGAAATGGTGCAGGAAGTGAAGATTTTGGAACAAAAAAATTATTTATCTTACATCCATTAGGATTTACATTCACGGGTGTACTTGGAACAGATTACGCAAGCAAATCAGGTTTAACACTTGCAGAGTTACAAGGTGGTGGATTGTATGACCTTGCAGTTGATGTTAAATTGTCACCAATTACAATTTTATGGATTGCACTTTAATTAAAAATACACAGTTTTTATAACTGTGTATAAATAAACAAAAAGGATTTTAAAATGGCAAAGGCAAAGATAGTATTAGCATTGTTAGTTACAGCAAAAGCATTATTAGAAGTAAATGAAAATGAAAATCTAAAAAAAGCAATTGATGAACTTGATGTGTTAGAAGATGCAACACATTCAACAACAGAATATAAAAACTTAAAAGCAATTGTTGATGAGTTAGAAAGCAACACAGGTGATGATAAATTAAATAAAGGTGAAAATCAAGATAATTTAGACTCAAATAAAGATAATGAAAAAGAAGATGATGAAAGCAACACAGGTGATGATATTATTGAAGAAAAGCCAAAAAAATTAAACTATGTAGGTATTAAAATGATTGGTAATAAATGGTATTCAATGAAAGATAGTTATAAAAAATCATTTGCAACAGCAGATGAGTGTGCAAAACATTTTAATTAAAAAGAGAAAATATGATATTTATTCCATTTACTGAAACAAATGCAGATATAGCAAATAGTTATTTAAGTGTGGCAGATGCAGATGAAATTATTTTAAAACAAACAAATAGTGATAATTGGAATGATGCAACAAATGAAACAAAACAAATGTTGTTAATACAAGCTAGTTATGCAGTAGATGGAGCAATAACATATAAGGGAACTAAAACATCAAGCACTCAATTATTAAATTATCCTCGTGATGGAAATTTGACACTACCAAATAATATTATATTGGCAACAGCATTAACAGCAATGAAAATAAGCAATGATGATATATTTAAAAACATTAAGAGTGAAACAATTGCAAAGCATACAACAGAATATTTTGCAAAGGTTGAAATTGATGATGATATAATGGTTTTTTTAAAGCCATTGAGAGCAACAATAATACCTGTGTTTGGAATAGAATATGAATAATGTTAGATTAATTTCAAAATATGGTGAAAAAATTAAACTCAATGGAGTTAACACAAAAGCATATTTTGAAGAAAGTAAAAAAACTTACTATTTGAGAAAACAGGAAATTTACACATCTTTTGAAATTGAAGTAATACACACAAGAGAAAAATTAACACTAGATGATATATTAGTATTAAAGGGTGATAATTTTGAAGTGTTAGACACAATGCCAGTTTACACAAGTGGCAATGTTTCATATTGTGAAACTTTGTGTTACAAAGATGATTTCACAAAAGATATTACAATTAAAAATCAATCATTAAATATGAATGGATGCAATTTACCAAATGCAGTTCAAGCATCACCTATTGAAGCAAAAGCAAGATTAAAAACCATTAAGCCACTTGATTATTTAAACTATTCATTTCATAATGATAAAAAGCCAACACATATTTTTACACTAAAATTTATTGATGGTGTAATGATGAGTGATTTAATTGAGTGGGGTGAAAGAAACTTTGAAGTTTTAGCAATTGAAAATATAAATGAAAACAATAAATTGTTGGCAATATATTGTATTGAGGTGCTTTAATGATTGAATTTGATTTTAAAAGTTTTTCAAAAACTGTGTTATCAGAAATTGGTGATATTTTAGTAGATGAAGCAAAAGAAAATATGAATGAAATATCAAATGGTAGAGTTTATGTTATTGGTGGCAAAATTCATATCGCATCAAAAGCAGGTGACAGTCCAAACAATTTGAGTGGTGAATTAAATAACACAATTAGGTATGAAGTAGATGAAAATATACTTGAATTTGGTGCAGGAAATGAAAAAGTTAATTATGCAAAATATCTTGAAAAAGGTACTAAAAGTATGGATGCAAGACCAAACTACACAAAAACAATATTAGAAAATAAAGCATCAATTGACAAAGTTGTATTAAGAGCAGTAAAAGAAAATATAAAATTTAAAAAGGCTTAATTATGTTTGATTTTATTACACAAAAAATAATGGCAAATGTTGCACAATACACAACTTTATTCGATACACAAACAATCAACAAAACTTGTGTAACAAAAAACAATCTTGCAACAATTGATGGCTTAGAGGGTGAATATGTTTTAAGTGGTGCAATTGATGGAATAGCAACTAAAAATTGTCTAAACGATTTACACAATTTTGTAAATGGTGTTGCAACTACACAATGCTTTTTTGGCAACACAGAAGTAACACACAATGTTGTTGTACGCAAAGTAAATGTTGGAACAGCAATAAAAAGAGAATTAGCTATTGAAATGATATTAGATAAAAAGATAGATAATTCAATAATTGTGTATTGGGATGCAACAACAAATACACAAGAGGGATATAAATACAATATCAGTCAAGACAATACACAGATTTATAAAAATAAAATTGGTGTAGTTTACAAGATAAAAGCAAGTGAAATTGAAGCACTTGGAAATTGTAGTATTATAGATAAGATTGTTGCAAATAGTGTAATTTACACAGAAAATGATGCAACAACATTGATTAAATTTGAAAGTGTAAGAGATAGATTTTATGCAGACAAATTTTATTGTGTTGATATGGTTTTTTCATATTTGGAAGATATGAAAATAAATGATGTAATAAAAGATAGAGTTAAACATTTTGAAGTTACACTTATAGATGTAGAAACTAACTAAAAAGGATAAATATGAGCGGATTACAAGCACCAATAGTTAATTGGCAAATAAAAGCAGGTGAAAGCAAAGCAGGTTTTGAAGAACACAGAATTTTATTAATATCTCAATCAGCAGGTGCAGGAGTTGCAAAAGAATTACTTGAAGATGTACAACAAACAGAAATCATAACTTTATGTGGTGCAGGAAGTATGGCAACAATGGCTTTTAATAGAATTAAAAAATTTAATAAAGTTACTGAAATTGATATTATTCCACTTGCAGAGCCTGCGGGAGCAACAAAAGCACAAGGTGGAATTAAAGTAGCAGGAACAGCAACAGAAAATAAAACACTTAATTTTAAAATAGGTGATGATGAGTTTGAATTTAATGCAACTATTATTGAAGCAGAAACAGCAGGTGAAGTTGCAATTAAGATTATGAATGCAATTAATGCAAAAACTAATTATCCATTTACAGCATCAATTGATGCAGGTGACACATCACTTGTGTTAATTGATTTTAAAATTGCAGGTGAAGTTGCTAATGGACTTATTTCAAAAATAAACACAAGAGTTTTAGGATTAACTTTTACAACACAAGAATTTACAGGTGGTGCAGGTGCTTATGATGCAGATGGAATTTTTGATACGCTTACGAAAAGATACCACACAGTAATTTTTGATGGTGCAATGAGTTTTGATGCAGTAGAGGAATTTTTAGAAAGCAGAGTAAATATGACAAACACAGTAAAAGGTGGTGTTGGTTTTACAATGAAAAATGGAAATTACACAGCTTTAAAAGCATTTGCAAATTCTAAAAATTCAAAAACAATGGTTTGTTTTGGAAATCTTGATGAAATGAAATTTAATGCAATTCCATTATTAGCAGTTGCAGAGTTTGGAGCAAAAAGAGCATTAAGATTGACAGATGGTGCAGTATTAGGTGATATTGTTTTAGAGGCACAAGAGGCTTTTGGTGGAATTAACAAATCATCATTACCATATCACAATACACCAATGAGTTATGACCAACCAAAAAATGAAATCATAATTGAACAAGTACAAGACCTTAATGATGCAGGATTAAGTTTATTTGTACCTGCAACAATTGGTGTTGTGTTAGGTACACTTGTAACATTGTACAAATACGACAACACAGGAATTGAAGATAACACATTTAAGTATCTAAATGCAATTGATACATCAATGGCTATTCAAGAATATTTATTTTCTAACACAAAAAAAGAATTTGGGCAAACTAGGGCAACAGGTGGTGATTTAGTGTCAGGTGTTGCAATGACAAATACAGTAAGTGTAAAAGCATATATTGTTGGTTTATATGAGGATTTAGTAGCAATGGCACTTGCACAAGGTGGAGCAGATGCAATTAAATCTTTTAAAAAGAATTTAATAGTTACTTTAGATGTTGCAAGCGGTATTTATGCGGTTTATGCACCAACACCAATTGTTTCACAATTTAGAGGATTAAATGGTGTTGTAGCAATTGGATATGAATTTAATTAAGGAGTTAAGATATGGAATTAGTAAACGCAAATACAGTTGTTGTTAATGGTCAAACAGTTGCAGTTGTTGATAAACCAAAATACAAAAGAGGTGTGCCAAAAGTTGATGTAAAAACAGCAACAATTGGTGATAAGGTTTTAGTATATGAAAATGTTGATTATTCAGAGGCAACAGGTGCAGTTGTAATTAAAATACAACCAACAGCAGAAAACATTGAAATGTTAGAAAGTTGGCAAGATAATATTGGAAAAAATGCAATTAGAATGGTTGACAGTAGAACAGGCTTTACAAAAACTTTTAACAATATGTCAATAATGGAAGATATAGAAATAGATTTTTCAGTAGAAATTGAAGTGACATTTACAGGTGGGCAAGGAATTTAACAGTTAAGATGTTATAATCTTAATACAAACAAGGCTTATAACCAAAAAGCCTTGTAATTTAAAAAAACTAAAAGGGCAAATTTATGGAATACACATTAAAAAAACCGCTAGAAGTATATAACAAAGATAGAGGCGAATATGAGCCACAAGACACAATTGTTGTAAGTTTTACAGGAAAAAAAGGACTTCAAGTAATTAGAAGATTACAAGATGAAATTTTTAAAATATTTGCAGAGCAAGGAAAAAACAGAAATGTAACAGCAGAGCAAAAAGAAAAGACAGAAGATAAACTTGTTACAACAGATGAATTGTTTGATGCACTAGAAATGACAGGACAATCAGCATTTTTGTTTCAAGAAGTAATGGGAGCATTAAAAAGTTTTGCAAATGTTGATGGAAAAAAATTAGATGATACTTTACAGGAGAGTATGTCAATTGAAGATTTAGAGGGATTATATGAAGAGGTGATAAAAAGTTTTTTGTTACCAAAAATTACAAAGCGTATGAACGGTACGACAAAATAGCATTTGATATTGCATACTTTATGAATGGAAGTGTGCAATACAACTATTTGTTAAATGAAATTGACATATTAGACTTTATAGAATTACATAAAATGGTTATAAAGCTTAGTAAAGAGCAAGCAAAAAAAGCAAAGGCGTAGATAATGGCATTCGATTATAGTGTTAGGTTTGAGGCTATTGACAAGATAAGTAAAATAGTTGATAATATAAATAGTAAAGTTGATGGATTAAAGAAAAAAGCACAAAGCACAGTTGTAAATGTAAGAGTTGCACATCAACAGGCTATGAATAGATTAAATCAAGTACATAGCAAAATAAAGGATTTATCAAAAAAGCCAGTTGATATTGGTTTATCATTTGCAAGTTTAGCTTCAAATGTTGCACTTTTGGGAATGCCAATAAAAAAAGCAATAGAAATTGAAAGTGCATTTGCAGGAATAACAAAAGTTATTGATGGGTCAAAAGAGCAAATGGCACAACTAAAAACAGAGTTAATTGATATGACAAGTGTTATTCCTAAAACAGCAGTTGAGTTAATGCAAATAGCAGAGGCAGGTGGTAAATTAGGTGTACCAATTGACCAAATAAAAGAATATGTTGATGTTGTTGCAAAAGCATCAACAGCATTTGAAATGCCTGCGGATGTTGCAGGTGAAGCATTTGGAAAAATTGGTGCAATGCTAGGGTATGAAATCAATCAGTTAAGACAATATGGTGATATTGTTAATGCTTTAGCAGATAGCACAAGTGCAGATGCTAAAAACATAATTGATATTACAAAAAGAACAGCAGGTGTTATGGGAACACTAAAGTTTGATGTTGGAACAATTGCAGGATTATCAGCTTTTGCAGACCAAATGTCAGTAAGTAGTGAAGTTGGTGCAACAGCTTTAAATGATATTTTAAACGGTATTAGAGGAACAGAACAAGGTTTAAAAATACTTAGAGAAAGAGGCGGTTATGGACTTATTGAGGTTGCAAATAAATTTAAAAAATTAGAGGGTGTTGCCAGAACAAAAGCTATTGAAGATTTATTTGGTAGAGGTGAGGGGTCGAGAATGTTTGAAAAACTAATAAATCAAACAGACCTTTTAAAAGCATCACTTGATAATGCACTATCAGAAAAAACACTTGGAAGTATGCAAAGAGAATTTGAAAATGTAAGCAACACAACAGCAAATAAAATAAAATTAATGAGAAATGGTGTTGAAAGATTAGCAATAAAAATTGGTGATGCTTTATTGCCAAACATAAACGAGTTAATCCAATATATTGCACCACTAATTGATAAAATATCTACTTGGGCAGGTGAAAACAAAGATTTAATTATAACTATTGGTAAAATTTTAGCGGTAAGTATTGCACTAACAGCAGGTTTTTTATTAATACAGGCAAGTATTATGCCAATATTAATTGCTTTTAAAATATACGCAACTATTGCAAAAGTTGTAACAATGGCAACTTGGTTATTTAACACAGCTTTATGGGCAAATCCTATGACTTGGGTTGTTTTGGGTATTGTTGCATTAATTGCAGTTATTGGAAGTCTAATATATTATTGGGATGATATAACAAATGCAGTTGTTGACCTTTGGGATAAATTCATTGCATTTTTACCATCAATTGATGATATTGCAAATGCAGTTACAAATTTATGGAATAGATTTATGACTTTTGTATCATCTTTGAACATTATTGATGGTGCAATAAATGCAATAAAAACAGCTTTTGAAATATTAATTGCACCAATACAATTTGTAATTGAATTGATTGATAAATTTTTAGATAAGTTTGAAATATATAATCAGACTAAAGAAAAAGTAAAAGATATTGCAAACACAGTTGAAACAAAAGTGAGCGGTGCGTGGGAAGATACAAAAGGGTTTTTTGGATTTGGAAATGAAACAAAAGTTACACCAACATCAAATGATGTTCAAATTGATAATGTAAATAAAAACCACACAATAATTGATGTAAATATAAAAGCAGACGGCGGAACAGTTACAGAACAAAATGCACAATCAACAAGTGGTAGTGTAAAGCTAAATACAGCAAGTAATGGAGTTTGATATGATAAATTTGTTAGTGTCAAAAATAGATGATATTCAAATTGTGCAGGTTGGTGAAAGTAAAATATCAATTAAGCACAAAAAATGTGAAAGTAAAAAGCCTGCAAAAAAAGGTGGAAATCCACTTGAAGCAGATGAGGGCGGGGAAAATGTATCAATTGACCTTGGAGCAGGTGCAAAAAAATTTAATATTGAAGCATACACATTTAATAAAGCAGAAACAAGCAGGCTATTTGATATTTTATACAACATAAGATATTGCACAATCACAGATAAATTTTTCGGAAAAATAAAAGTTTATATTGATGATTTAGAAGTAATAAATAGTGACAAACACATTACTAAAACAATTTTTAATATTAGGGGAACAGTACAAGATATTGAAAAAATACCATCAACGGATGCAGAGGCATTATTAAATAATGTGGTTGATGATTTTAAAATAGAACTTGTGAAAGAGGCTTTAAGTTTTGCAGAAACAATTGAAACAACAGCAACAACAGTAATTGATGAATTAATCAATGCATTTGATACAGGTGTAAGATTTATTGATGATGCTTTGCAAATGGTAGAAGATGGATTGCAAAAAATATTGGATGCAGAAACATTTGTATTTGATATTTACAACGGAGTTATGGCAAGAGTGAATAGGGCAAAAAGGATTGGTGAAACTTTAAAATTGATTATTGCTTTACCAAATGATTTTGCAAATTTAGTAAAGAAAACTACAAACACAAAAACATTTAAGCCTTTAGATATTTTTGAAACAAAAACAAAAAAAGGTGTTGTTGTTAAAAATCTAAATGAGGCAACTTATTTATCACAAATAGAATTTGAAAAAGTAAAAAAAGATTTTAGTGCAAATCAATTATTGAATTTAACAACAGCAGTTGGTGAGATAAAACAAATATTGACAAAAGAATATTCTAGTCAACAGGAATTTGATTATCAAGTAGATATATGTATAAAAAGACTAGAATTTACAAATCTAAATTATGAAAAAATAGTAAATGCACAGCAAATAATAAAATTATATTCAAATCAAAAGAAAATTCAAAAATTAATTGACTATGAAATAAAAGATGCTAAGCCACTTGTGCAAATTGTTTTTGATTTATATGGAAATTTAGAAAACTATGAAGATTTAAGAATGCTTAATAATTTTGCAGACAATGATGATATTATAGGAAATATAAAGGTGTATGAAAATGAAAGTTTTAATTAATGGTGTTGAAAAAAGATTTAACAAAATTGAAACTATTGAAGATATTGGAAGTGTAGCAAGACAATTTACACTTCTTGAAAAATCAGAAAAACAAAATATACTTATTGATGATGTTGTAGAAATATATAATGATTTTGGAAAATTAGTAATAAAAGGTGAAATAGAATATGTTGAGGCAAATTTAGATGATAAGACGAGTGAATTTATTTATGCAGGAAGAAACAAAGCAAAATATATTGTAGATTGTTATGCCGATAAAACAACACAATTTTCACAAGGTCAAAAAATAAATACAGTTTTAAGTGAAATTGCAAATGGTTTTGGTTTAGAGGTTGTAGGTGATGCACAAATGCCAAAACAAGATATGAAAACAATATTAATTGGAAATAAAATAATTGATGCTTTTTTAGAGATTGCAAATAGTGTTGGAAAAATAATAACAAGTGATGCAGTTGGAAATTTATTAATTGAATTTGAGGCTAGTGATAAAAGTGATAAGATATTAGAATTTGGAACAAATATTGTAAAAAGAAAGTTTATACAAGACACTACAAAAGTTTTTGACCAATATATAACAGTAGCACAAAGTAATTATTTAGTAGAGCAGACACAAGATGTATTTGTAAAGGGTGTATATGGTCAAGGAAAATTTATAAAAACAAAAGTTTTACAAAATTGTTTAACATCACAAGAGTGTGAAAATATATCAAAAATAGAATATAAAAAAGATGTTAGAAAATCATATGTTTACACAGCAACAATAAACACGGTTGAACTTGATTTGAATACACAATATTTCATAAAAGATGCACAACTTGGAATAAATGAGCAAATGAATTGCAAAACATTAATGAATATAGTTAATGAAGATACAAAAGAAACAATCGCAGTATTTGAAAAGGTATTAAATGATTAGAATGGCAACAATCGTAAGAATGATAAAAAGTTTTTTAACAGAAACAATAAGCATTGGTGGAACTACACAAAACAGATTTATAAGTCCAAAAGGCTTATATTCAAAGCCAAAAAATGAAAAAGCAATTATTATAAATCTTGCAAATGGGGCAAATCAAGATGTTGTTATTGCACTACAAAAGGATATTGAATTGCAAGATGGCGATGTGTATGTAACGGATGATAAAAGTTATATACATTTTCATTTTAAAGATGGTACAATTGAAGTGAAAACAAAAAAATTAATTCAAAACACAGATGAGCATATTATTAACACAAAAAAAATTTCAATAAATGCAGAACAAGCAGAGTTTAATGGTGGAACTATCACACATAATGGAACACCAATTGATAATACACACAGACATACGCAAACAGCAGGTGATGATTTCGGAGCAGGCGGGATAACTACACCACCAAACAGTCAAGGATAAAAAAATATGGATTTTTTACTAAGTGATAATTTAGATTTAAAAGCAGAAGATGGAATTATTGGAACACAGATTGATGGTGAAACAACAATGCTTCAAGCTTTTTTTACAGATGCAAGAGTAAAAAAGCAAAGAGGATATTGGCTAGACATACAAATGAGTGAAATTTGGCAATATGACCAAAAAAGACTAACAAATGAAACTGTAAACAATATTAATGAAACAGCAAAAGAAATTGCAGATGCTTTGGTTTTAGATGGTTTGTACAAAAGAATTGAAACAAGTGCATCAATTATTGATAATATTTTAACATTGAATATAAAAGCTTATGATAATAAAAATTTAGTTTTTGATAGAAAGTTTGCAATTTAAAAAAAGGAGTAGTTTTGGAAGATATATTTAAAAAATTAAAAACAGATTTTGAATTTATAACAGGTTTTATTTATAAAGGATTAGTTAGTGTAATGGGTGCAGGTTTTGCAAGTAGGTTAAAAGAGTTTGCTGACAAATTAAAATTTATTGAAAAAAATGCTTTTATTTCAACAGCAGATAAGGATTATCTTTACTTAAATGCAAGTACAATGTTGCCACCATATCCTGCGGAAGTTTCAAAAGGTGTTGTTGTATGCTATGGTGCAGAAAATGGTGTAATTCCTGCGGGGCAAGAAATAAAAGATGATAATAATGTTTATAAAACAATAAGTGATGCAACAATTTCAAAACTAACAATTACAGGAACAGTTTTAGTTGATGATGGAATTGCACTATTAAATGCTTCAAATCAATTGACTAACACAACAGCATTGATAAATGGAATGTCAATGCAAATAACTGTAATTGATAATGAAAATATAAAATTTGAAAATGGAAATTTACAGAGTGGTGATGCAGTTACATTAATTGTTTATAGGGCAGTTGTAAATGTTATTGCAAATGATGCAGGAATTGCAAGCAATAGAACTTTGAATGATGTATTGAAATTAAAAACAACAATTGCAGGAGTTAATACAGAGGTTGGAGTGTTACAAATAGACGGTGGCAAAGATGATGAAGATGTGGAAGATTACAGACTTAGAGTTAGAGAATTTTTGTCAAATCCACAAGCACCATTTAGTAAGCCAAATATAAAATATGTAAATAAAACAAAAATTCCTAGTTTAAAATATATTTGGATTAAAAACAATAGTGATGATAACACAATTGAAGATGGTGAAATTAAAATAGTTGCCTTGAATAATGGATATAGTTTAACAACTTATGAAATAGAACAAATTACAAAATTTACACTATCAATTGCACCTGCAAATTTTTCAAACACAGCAATATCAGTAACAAATGCAATTGTTGAAAATGTTGATGTTGTAATTCAAGACTTATCACCTGCAAGTGATGGTTTAAAAAATGAAGTAAAGAAAAATATACAATACTTTTTTGATGCAGATATGTTTGAAAAAAATATTACACAAGCAAATCTTGAAGCAATTATTTATAAAACAACAAATAGTGCAGAAACGGTTGAAAGTTTTACTTTGATTAGTGGATGGAAAACAGCAGAAAATTATAAATTTTGGAAACTAAACAATGTTATTTTTCAATAGAGAAAATCAAGAAAAAATATTTTTAAATTATTTACCAAAAGGTAAAATTTTAAAGCAAGCAAGAGTTCAAAGCAGTAATTTTAATAAATTAATAAAGTGGATTGCAAGCGGTTTTGTATGGCTAGTTGATACATACAATGTTTACTTTAAAGGTTTATTTATATGCGAAAGTACATTTTTTATTGAAAATTTTAAAAAAGATTATTTAATACCAAATGAAATTTTTTATCAAACAACAGATAAGGAGCATCAAGCAGATATAAAAGTTTTAAAATACTTAATGTGGGGAAATACATCTTGGCATTTTAAAAAAATAGCACAAATGTATGGAATATGTATAAGTGTAAAAAATGGAGTTGATTATTTTCAAAATTCAAGAATACCAAATAAAATTCCACATAAGCTTTATAGCGATTTCGGAAACACAAATAATATATTAGTAATTACATTTTTTCAACAAGATACAGATATATTACCACACAGTATTCCGCATAAACTTGGTGCAGGTTTAAAACTAGAAAAAATAAAAAAGATTTTTGATAAAATAAAGCCTGCGCATACAAAAATATTATATTTAGAGGGGGATTATGAAATACAAGTAACAACAATAAAAGATATATTGCCACATAGTGTGCCACACATACTTGGAAATATAATTGAAACAAAAATAGTTTATAAGGAGCAGGAAGAATGCGAACAAACAGAAATATGTGTAAAAGGATTATAAAATGAGAGATTTTAACACGAAAATTGACAATGACAATACAAGTGCAGGGGTAGTTGTAGCAGATGAATATAATTCAATTTTTGGTGAAGCAAAAAATGTAATTTCACCATTTATGGGATTAAGTGAAGTGGATAGCCAACAAATGATTAAATCAATTGATATTGCATCTAAAGCAAATTTTTATTATGACACAGGAAGTGTGAATGTAATTGAATTGACACGAAGTGCAACAACACAACAAATTGAAACATTATTTGATGGAATGATGTTATCTTTTATGCCTGCAATTCAAAACACAGGTGCAACAACATTGAAAATAAAAAATTTAACACCAAAAAATTTATTTTATAATGGTGTAGAAATAACAGCAGGTTTTTTAAAAACAGATACGGTTTACACAATTAAGTATTCAACAACAAATGATAGATTTGATATTTTAAAAACTTACACAGCAGGTGCAGGAACAACAGGTGTATTTAGTCAAGGATTTGTAAAGCCAAATAATGCAATTCCATTATTTGTTAAAGCAAGTCCTGCATCTATAAAAATTCCAACTGGTACAAGTTTGATTGTTGGTGAAAACACAATAACACTTTCAAGTGATTACACATTAAGTTTAAATAGTGATTTGGACACGGGAATTAAGACAGGTGGTACAGATTATTATGTGTATGCAAAAGCAAATGGAACTTTTTATATTAGTGCAAATGATGCAATAACAGCTGACAGATTGATTGGTGGTTTTCATTATGGATTAACAGGTGAGGCAGAGGCAGTAAGTGGTAATAAAACTGAAAGCGATATGACAAAAATAAGAGGTATTAATCAATACTCTTTTTGGGATTTAAAATTTAGACCCGTAGCATCAACAAAAGGAATGGTGTTTATTGGTAATAGATGGTACGATATTTATTTATTGAATAGTGAACATATTACAAATGGAACATCAAAAGCAGGTTTAAAAATTGCAGGTGGAGCATTAACAAATGGTAGATTATATCCTAAAATACCATTGCAATATGGTGGTGATAATACATTAACTTATGGAAGTTTTAAATGGTTTCACGCGTGTGAAATTGCAAAATCACACGGTAAAGAATTAATTAATTATTCAGAGTTTCAAACAATTGCTTATGGCGTACAAGAGCAAGTTGATGCAAGTACACAAGATGGTGGCGGTGCAACAATTCAACATTATGCAAATTTAACATCAAAATATGGTATTGAGCAAGCAACAGGTACGCAATGGATTTGGGGAAATGATTTAATAGGCGATACAGCAGGAACATTTACACAACAAGCAGTAACAGAGGGTAGAGGTACGATTTACTCAATTGGTAATTCACCAAATGCGGTGATATTGGGCGGTGACCGTGGCAATGGGGGGAATGCGGGGTCGCGTGCTTCGCTTTGGAGCAATGCTGTTTGGGGTACGAATTGGTACATTGGTTGCCGTTTCGCCTGTGACCACCTGCAACTTGCTTAAGTGAGCGAAAGCGAACTTTATGAACGGCACAGATAAGTTAATTATTATAGAAAAATATGATGACTTTGTGAACTATATTTATCCCGTGTTGCAAAATATTGCAAGAAAGCACGGGATAATAAAAGAAAAAACAATACATTGTATTTTTGAGCAAATAGAGTTGTTTTATAAAGCAATAAAATCAAATCAGAAATCAAGGCTTTATGAAGCAGATGCAAATTTAGCAATCATAAGATATTATCTAAGGTTTTTATCAAATAAAAATAGAAAGTTAATATCACAACACCAACATCAAGTTGCATCAATTAAAATTGCAGAGGTTGGAAAAATTTTGCATAGTTGGTTAAATAAATAAAAATTTAGGGTAAATAATATAGCGGTGATATTGGGCGGTAACCGTGACAATGGGGTGAATGCGGGGTCGCGTGCTTCGAATTGGAACAATTATGTTTGGAATACGAATTGGAACATTGGTTGCCGTTTCGCCTGTGAGTATAGTTTTTGCACTCAATAATGCCACGGTGTTATTGGTGCGACTTTTTTAATATGGTCAGATTATTTACCCTGCGAAAGCGAACACATTTAGAGATTTGTAAAAATGAGAGTAATTGAATAAAATAAAATCATAAGACAATACACAAAAAGAAAGAAGATATGGGGAAAAAGTACAAAACTTATTTGAGCAAGTTATTGATATTAATAATATCAGATTAGCTTACTACAAAGCGGTAAGAGGTGGAAATAGATTTACTACTTCACATTTAAAATTTAAAGAAAATCTTGAAGCAAATTTGTATCTATTACAACAATCATTAATTAATGGAACTTATAAAAGAGGATGTTATCATACATTTAAAGTTTATGAGCCAAAAGAAAGATTGATTAGTGCATTGCCCTTTAGGGATAGAGTTGTGCAACATTGTTTAAATAATGTTTTACAGCCAATATTTGAAAGAATGTTTTATTTTGGAAGTTATGCGTGCAGACCAAATAAAGGTGTTCATAAAGGTGTTAAAGATGTTCAAGCATCAATTAGAAGATTAGAGAAAACAGGAAATGTTTATTATTTAAAAATGGACTTTTCAAAATATTTTCATTCTATAGATAAAGAAATATTATTTAAAGAAGTTGGTAAAAAAATAAAAGATAACAAGATAATGGAAATCTTAAAAAATTTTGATGGTTGTTATGGTGCAGGAATACCAATTGGAAATTTATTATCTCAATTGTTTGCAAATATATATGGGCATATTTTTGACAGATTTATAAAAACAAAACTAAAAATAAAAAACTATTTTAGATATATGGATGACACAGTAATATTACTAAATAGTAAAAAAGATTTATATTTGATACAAAGAAAGTTAAGAATTTTTGCAAAATTATTTATGAAATTAAAATTTAGTAAATGGTTTGTAGAAAGTATGGCAACACCTTTAAATTTCTTAGGTTATAGAATTACATCAAGCTATAA
>Ga0265295_1002174_pt1 | contig 32104 bp, 27 predicted proteins | sample Munlansysbiofilm_FD_192503 | JGI IMG/M metagenome (GOLD analysis project Ga0265295, IMG submission 192503) | Leachate microbial communities from a municipal landfill in Southern Ontario, Canada - Methane capture system biofilm | ecosystem: Engineered > Solid waste > Landfill > Unclassified ... | reverse complement strand
TCTCTTCCCGTGTCAACACTTTTTTTCATTTCTTTTTTCAAGTGCCTTGCTTGATTTTTCTTTTTCTCTTAAAGAACAATTCCTGAAGCTTTTGTTTTGCTTGCCTCAGGAACGAGAACGCTTATAGCCCTTTTAGCTTTCCTTTGTCAAACACTTTTTTTGAAAAAATTTAAAAAAATTTCATCTGTTAAAGTAACACCTTGATTTATTAAAAAATCCATTGCGTAATCTATATTAAAGCCTACATCATCATTGCTGTGTGAATCATCACCAGGAACTATTTTTATTCCTAAATCAATGGCTTCATCAAAAATCATCTTACAAGGGTAAGGTTCTTTCATATTTTTTAGCAGAGCTCTCTGGTTATAGTCAATTATTATGCCATAATCTTTTATAGCCCTTAAATTTCGAGATATCTTTTCCCTTATGCTTTTTTCTTTCATGGTATTTTCATAATCAGGATCAAAAATTCTAACAAGATCCAAGTGTCCTGCAACCTGAGGTTTTATTTCCAGAAGCATTTCATACTGTAAATCAAAATAAGCATTGTAAAAATTTTCAAGTCCTTTGCATGAATCAACAGCATTTTTGTAATCATATAAAGATGAATCAAAGCAAATATCATTTATATGGTGAACAGAACCTACAACATAATCAGGCTCAAATCTTTTTATCAGTGCTGGTATATATTTTTCATAGCCGGAATAAGTTTCTGTTTCAAAACCCCTAAAGATTGTTATCTGTTTTTTATATTTTTTTTTTAATTCTTCACACTTGAATGTATATAATTCAAACCTGTTAAAAATAATTTCCGAGGTAAGACCAGCTGATTTTTCATCTTCATACATTAATTTGTCATTATAAGGTGGAATATGTTCTGAAATTCCAACATGTGTAAAACCAAGATCAATATATTTTTCAATCATGGCCTCAAGATCACCTGAGGCATGATTGCAAAATTCGCTACTGTGTCCTCCATGCAAAGACAATAGCATTTTTTTAACCCTCTAAATCTGCTATATCAACTGGATCAAGTTCAGTCATACCCTTTGGAAATTCATTAAAGGGAAAAGGTTTTTTATTTGAAACAACTAGAATATAATCAATAATTTCTTTTAGATATAAAGCAAGATTTGATGAAAATTTTCTAAGCGGTTTTATATAACCTTTTGTAATTAAAAGAAAAATATATTGAAAAACAGCTATTACCCAAACAATATTTGTTGCAATTCCAAGTATTGCTAGAAAAAGAATTGTATATAAAAGCCTTACTGCAATATTTTTTCTACCCAAAAAAAACTCTTTGACCTTTGCCTTTTGATCTGAATTGGAATTAACCTGATCTGCCATCTAAATTCTCCTTAAATTTGATTGTCTAATTTACTTATTACTTATTTTATAAAACTAATTAAAAACTAAAATATAGTTAATTTTGATTTTCTTAAAAATATAATATCTATAATTATTGTGTAAACAAAAATTTCTGATAATATTGCCTTATAATTTTTCCTGACAAAAAATTTTTTAGAATTCAGCATTTTTTCTTTAAATTTTTAAGTCCAGCATAGTTAGTGATTGACCGAAAACAAGATTTTTTTTCAATCTAAGGAAGATGATAAATTTAACCTTTAGTATACATTGAGTATTTTGAGGATTAAATTTTAAATCTGACTTTAAAATAAACAAAAAAGGCAGTTTTCGTTCAGCCACTATTTAGCTTAATAAACAATTTATTATCAAACCAATTATTAACTTTAAATATTAACTTAAAAAAAAGGGGCAAATATGGGTGATTTTTTTTCTATAGAAAACATTCAGGTTTTGATTCAAAAAATTCTTATCCTTGGCACAGAATTTGGTGTGAAAGCAATTACAGCTATTTTAATTTTTATAATTGGCCGCTTTGCAGCAAAATTAATAAAAAAAATTATCAAAAAAACAATGGTTAAGGCAAAAATAGACCAGACACTTGTATCATTTACTACAAACCTTACATACATTGCATTAATGGCTTTTGTTGTTATTGCTGCACTTAGCAAACTTGGTATTCAGACGACTTCCTTTGTAGCAATAATCGGTGCTGCTGGTCTTGCAATTGGTCTTGCTCTTCAAGGGTCTTTGTCAAATTTTGCTGCCGGTGTAATTTTAATAATATTTCGTCCTTTTAAAGCAGGCGATTATATTGAAGGCGGGGGAGTTGCAGGTTCAGTAAAAGAAATCCAGATTTTTACAACAATTTTGACTTCTCCAGACAATAAAACAATAATTGTCCCAAACTCCAAACTCACAGGTGACAATATTGTAAACTACGCAACCCAGGGAACAAGACGCCTTGATATGGTATTTTCAATCGGTTATGGTGATGACATAGACAAGGCAAAGGAAGTATTAAGTCAGGTTGTTAAAAATGATCCAAGACTTCTCAATGACCCTGCTCCCAAAATTGCAGTTCTTGAACATGCTGATTCAAGCATAAATATTGTATGCAGACCATGGGTCAAAGCTGATGACTACTGGGATGTATATTTTGATATGATGGAAAACGTCAAAAAAGCATTTGACAAAGAAGGGATTTCAATTCCTTTCCCACAAACAGATATTCATATAATTAAAGGCGGGGCATAAAAATAGAGCCGGATATTTTTTTATGCTATAAAAAATATCCGGTTTTAGTTTAAAAAAAATCAAATTAGTTGCCTGAAGGAAAACGGCCTTTTTTGTCCATTCTTAAGTCAGATTCAAAATTTAATCCTCAAAATACTAAATGCATCCTAAAGGTTAAGTTTTTCTTCTTCCTTGAACTGAAACAAAATTCTCGTTTTCGGCCAATCACAAATTAAAATTTTCAAACCCAGAATTCCGGGTATCTTCTTGTTTTTGGAATATTATTTACAAGAACAGCAATTAAAAGAAGAACAAAAGCACCAAGCCCAACCGGAACTGCTGCATAAAAATACCCAAGATTTTTAACACTGTCGCCTCCTATTACCGCAATAAGTGCGGTTGCACCTCCAGGGGGATGAAGTGTTTTTGTCATATGCATCACAGCAATTGCACAAGAAACAGCCATTGCAGCCGCAAGCCAGGGAACAGTACCAAATAGCTGCTGAAAAAAAACACCTGTCAGTGCAGACAAAACATGTCCTCCAAATACATTTCTAGGTTGTGCAAGAGGACTTCTTACAGCACCGTAAACAAGCACTGCAGTTGCTCCAAAAGAGCCTATTACAAGGCTGATACCTTTGGATTCCAGAAAATAAGAACTTATAAGGCCGACAGCTGCTATCCCCAGAAATGACCCAAACCATGACCAGAAAATTTCATTTTTACTTACACCAGGAGGACTTTGTGCCTGTCCTGACATTTTTTTAAAATAATTCATAACTATCCCTGTAAACAAATTGCATTAATTAGATCTGACCTTGTAACAATGCCAAGAGGAAAACCGTTTTTATCACACACAGGCAAACGGTTTATAGACTTTTCCATAAAAACAGAAGATACTTCTGAAACTGATATTTCTTGTGTCACAATTACTGCAGGAGAACTTAAAATATCTTGAAGTGTTATTGTTTTCAAGCCTGAAACCATGCATCCAGAAGTATTAAGGCATCTTGAAATAACCCCCATAAATGAAGGCTCAGCATCAAAACCCATTTTTCTTAAAAAATCCTTTTCTGATACAACTCCAATAACTTTTCCTTCTTTGTCTGTAACTGGAGCACCGCTTATATTATGTTCTGCAAGAAATTCTGCTGTCTTAAAAATAGTAAAGTCAGAGTCAACGCAGTAAACAGGTTTGGACATAATATTTTTTACAGGCATGGTTCCAAGCATTCGCTTTATTGCATGCTGATAAGCAAGCTCATAAATCTCCCTGAAAGTTGAAGTTGTGATATCAATAAAGCCATCCATAGATTTCATGGCATCAATTACATCTTCTTCAGAAAATTCAAAAAAACTGCATTTAAAATTTTTATTCATAATTGACCCCTGATTATAAATATAATTCATTTGTAACTGTTCAGTTTAAATCGGAAGGCTTTCTCTCAGTTTAAAGCTTAACAGCTAAATTTATTTTTCAATTACAGCAGTAAAAATTCCGGCTGCACAAAGAGTTGTTCCACCTGTCATGTTAAATACTTTTTTTACCTTGGGACTATCTAAAAAATCTCCAACAGACCCTGAAAAAAAACTGTACATAACAACATTGAAAATTGAAACAAGGGAAAATGTAGTGCAAAGAATAAGTATCTGAAGAAGATAACTTTTTTCTTCAGATATAAACTGAGGAAAAAAAGCAATAAAAAAAACTATTCCTTTTGGATTAAGCGAAGTTACAAGAAAAGCTCTTTTTATTATTTTTTTATTTTCGCTTTTTATTTTCTTTATATCTGCCTGGTTATTCAAATTTGGTTTTTCAAAAAAAAATTTAATACCAAGAAAAACAAGGTATAAGGCACCTGCCCACTTTAAAAAAACAAATACAGCAGAAGATGCGTAAATAATTGCACCAAGTCCCATAATGGAGCATGTCATTATTGCAATATCGCCTGGAACTATTCCTGCAAGAAGTGGAAAAACAGTTTTTCTGCCGTTTAAAGCTGATTGGGTTATTACATAAAGGATGGTAGGTCCAGGAATTGCTATTAAAATAAATACAGTAAAAAAATAAGCTGTCCAAACCTGAAAACTCAAAATATCACCTCAAAAATTTAAAAGCCTGACAACACACTATTGACAGGCTTTTTACTTCTTTAGCTTCTTCTGCTCTTGGACATTGAAACAGAAACTTTTTTCCCGTCAAAATTCACATTTTTCATTGAAGAAATAACAGCATCAGCATAACCTGATTCAACTTCAAAAAATGAAAATTCCCTAAGTACGTCAATCTTTTTAATATGATTGGATTTTATCCCTGCATTATCACAAACAAGCCTGATTATTGCACCTTTGTTAAGATTATCAAGTTTCCCTGCACCAATAAAAAGCCTTGATGTTTTACCGCTTTTATATTTTACATTGCTGGTATAAGCCTGTGCCTGCTTTGATGATCCCTTTCTTTTTTGGGGAGTATCCAAAACATTTATATCTTCAGCATTTTTGTAATAATCAAGAAACCTGTTGAACTCCATTGAAATAAATCTTTCAATTATTTCATTTTTGGTAAGCTTTTTAAGCTTCTCATATGCAGGCTCAATAAATTTTGATATTGCATCCTGATCTACATCTACATTTTTAAATCTGTCAACAAGTGCAAAAAGCTGCTTTTCACAGACTAAAGACCCTGAAGGAACTTTTTCCTGCCTGAAACTCACTTTAGTTCTGTTTTCAACGGCTGCAAGCTTTCTTTTTTCTGCTGGAGTAATAATTGCAATTGAAATACCTGATTTTCCGGCTCTTGCAGTTCTTCCGCTTCTATGTGTATATGCTTCTACATCATCTGGAAGATTGTAGTTTATAACATGGGTTATATCATCAATATCAATTCCTCTTGCAGCTACATCTGTTGCAACAAGAAAATCCAGGGTTTTAGCTCTAAAACTTTTCATTACTGAATCTCTTTGGACCTGAGACAAATCGCCGTGAAGAGCTTCAGCATTATAGCCGTCTCTTATAAGCTTTTCTGCAACTTCGCCTGTTTCATTTCTGGTTCTGCAAAAAATAAGACCATAAATATCAGGATAAAAATCAATTACTCTTTTTAAAGCCTCGTACCTGTTTTTTTCTCTTACACAATAGCAAAGATGCTCAATATTTTGAGCAAGAGCATTCTTTTTTCCAGCAACAATTTCAACAGGTGAATCCATGTAATTATCTGCAATTCTTGAAACTTCTACAGGCATGGTTGCTGAAAAAAGCCAGGTTCTTTTTTCTTTTGGTGTCTGATTTAAAATAATGTCTAGGTCTTCTTTAAATCCCATACTCATCATTTCATCGGCTTCATCAAGAACAACATATTTTACATTTGAAAGATCAACTGATTTTCTTCTGATAAGATCATGAAGTCTTCCTGGAGTTGCAACAACAATATGTGCACCTTTTTTAAGGGATGACATCTGCTTTACAATTCCAGCACCGCCGTAAACAGAAACAATTTCTGCACCCTTGATAAATTGAGTAAAATTATAAAAATCCTTAGTAATCTGAATACATAATTCTCTTGTTGGACAAATTACAAGACCCTGAACCTTTTTTGATGCAAAGTCTATAAGTTCAATCATTGGAAGGCCAAATGATGCAGTTTTACCTGTTCCTGTCTGTGCAAGGCCGATAAGGTCTTTATTTCCTTTTAAAATTTCAGGAATTGTCTTTTCCTGAATTGGCGTGGGATTTTCAAAACCAATAGCTTTAACTGCACGTAAAACATTCTCACTCAAACCTAATTTTTCAAAGCTCATCAATAAATTTCTCTTTTTCTTAAATAGTTTTAATTAGTGCCAAAATCGGCAAACTTTTATAAATATAATTAATTTCAGTAAATTGCAACCTAAATCCTGACCCATTTTATTAGGTTTTTACAAAAAATTATTTATTTTTCTATTTTTTCAAGCTCTTTGCTTTTATCCTCTGAAAAATCCTTAGAAGCAAAATCTTCACTTTTTTCCAAAAGAACCATTAAAAACTCATTTATTTCATCAATTTCAATAAAACCTTTTTTTGCTTTAAACTCTAAAATATGGCCCCCAAAAATCTTGTCTTCACTTAAAAAATGAAGATGATAACCAGGAACATTTACCCCTTTTACAAATTTTGGACAATAAAACCCAATAATTGTACCGCTTATATTTTCTTTGTAAAACTCAGGCTGATTTTTGGTAACTTCAATAAGTTTTGGATATGGCTTTTTTTGCATTGGGACACTTCTGGTTTTAATTGAACTGAAATATCCCTTTATTTTTACACCATAAAAAAGATTTTTATTTGTAATTTTTCCATCCAAAATTTCTTTTAAAGAATTAAAATCAGCCTCTTTTTCAAGATTAAATGAAAAATCTGGATTGAACTTACAAATTGTTGCAAAAGGAGTTTTTTCCTCATTTGACACTCCATATACTTTCCCATCTGATTTTACCTTGTAAAAAACACCATCTGCAAAAACCATTTCTCCGTCAAGTCCATCAAAAGTTCCAATCCCGAAATCACCATGTTTTTTAAGAGTTCCAAGATTTATCTCACCGTCGTATACACCAGTCAAAAGAGCATCAATTGTTGAAACCTGGTAAAGTCTGTTGTTCAAAGATTTTTGTGAGCATCCTGCTAAAAAAACAAAAAAACAAATTAAAACAGTTTTTGAATAAAGCCTCATTTTTCTCTCCAAGAATTAAATTAACCACAAAAAAAGATCCGATTTCTACCGGATCTTTGTAAAAATTTAATAACATATACTAAAAAAAATAAAAATATATCAATTGTCGTGACTACCATCGCAAAAAGGTTTGTTTTTAGATTTAGAGCATCTGCAAAGGGTATAATGTTCACTGCATTCTGGAGCTGAACCTGAGTAATCAAGAAATTCTATGCCGCCTTCAACCTGAATTGGACCTTCTTCTATAAAAATTACCTTTTCAGTTTTCTGGCCAAATTCCTTATATCTTTTTGTTCCAAGTGTAAAACTAAGTGCTCCGGACGGACATTTTTGAATAACTTCAATAATTTTACCGGGAGATGCACCATCTGGATCAATCCATGGTCTTTCATTCATTTTAAAAACTTCAGGAAGAAATTTGGTGCATGAACCGTCGTGGCAGCAGATTCCCCTGTTGTCATGGATAATTATATTTTCCCCTACATAATCTTTGACTTTATCACTTATTCTGTCATCGTCTTTTTCATTTGCAAAAGCCTCGTTACAATGGGAGCCGTCGCAATTTGGCTTATATTTTGATTTTCCGCATCTGCAGATTGATGCAACTTTTTCAAGCTCCACTTTTTTTCCACTGGAATCAAAGGCTTCTTCAATATTTACAAACTGAAACGGACCGTAATGTGAACTTGTTATCAATCCTTTTTTTTCTATTCCTTTTTCTTCTGTCATGGTTCCTCCAAATGATAATTTGTTATTGCAGTTAAAATGGAACTTAAGTTTAAGACTTGAATTCAAAAGGCTTTTAATTAGTTTTTTGATTTGTAAAATGAGATTATCAAGATTTCTTTTAAGTGTCAATTTGTTAAAAGTATTAACCTGAACTTAATACTTTACAACTTAAAACCTCAATTGTATGATATTTAAAAATTCAACAAACCCAGGAGAAAAACAATGAAAATAACAGTTTTAAGCGGAAGCCCCAAGGGAAAGCACAGTGTAAGCCTTCAGTCCCTTCTTTATCTTTCAAAAAAATTTAAAGACCATGACTACAATATTTTCCATATATCAAAATCAATAAAAAAAATTGAATCTGAAAATGACGAATTTGAAAAAATTATAAATGAAGTAAATTCTTCAGACATGGTAATTTGGGTAACCCCTGTATATTCATTTTTAGTTCCCTCCCAGTATAAAAGATTTATTGAGCTCATATTTGAAAAAAAAGCAGAATATGCTTTTAAAAATAAATTTACAGGTGCAATTACAACATCAATAAATTTTTTTGACAATTGTGCACACAACTACCTTAGAAGTATAAGCGATGATCTTGATATGAAATTTTGCGGAAGCTTTAGTGCAGATTCATATGATCTTTTAAATGAAGAAGAAAGAAACAAGCTTTTAAAATTTGGTGAAGTTTTTTTTGCAAGCACTGAAAAAAACATGCCGCTTCAAAAAATTTTTTCAAAAGATGAATTTACTCCAAAAACCTATAATCCCCAAAAAACCAATGAAAAAATTGATTTTAAAGACAAAAAAATCCTTATTGTAAAAGACAGATCATATGAGGGAGAAAACATGTATCATATGATAAATTCATTCAAAGAATGCATAAGTTCAGAATTTGAAGAAATAGATCTTTCAACCCTTGATATCAAGGGAGGATGCACAGGCTGTGTTCAGTGCGGATTTGATCATCACTGCATGTATGAAGGTGTTGATGATTTTATTGATTTTTTCAATGAAAAAGTCAAAAAAGCAGACATTATGATAATTGCAGGAAAAATAAAAGACAGATGGCTTTCCTCAAAATGGAAGGAATTTTTTGACAGAAGTTTTTTCCACAACCATATTCCATCCATGATGGGAAAACAGGTTGGAATTTTAATTTCCGGCAGCCTTTCAAACCAGGCTAATTTAAAAGAAATTATGGAATCTTTTATTCAATGGCAAAGAGCAAATCTCTGCGATATTGTCACAGATGAATTTGTTGAATCAACACAAACTTCAATTCAAAACCTTGCAAAAAGACTTAAAATTGAATCAGAACTTGAATTTGTTGCACCACAGGGATTTCCCGGAAAAGGCGGACACAAAATTTTCAGAGATGATATTTTTGCAAGACACAGATTTGTATTTCAGACAGATCATAAGTGGTATGAAGAAAACGGATTTTACGATTTCCCCCAATACGATGAAAAAGCACTTGAAATGAGTGAGAATATGATAAAACTTACAAGTGATCCCAATATGAGGGAAGCTATAAGAAAAATGCTTAAAACCGAAATGGTCAAACCCCACGCAAAAATTGTTGAAAATTCCTGATAAATCTGTTTTCCTTAAATTAAAAATCTGCCGGAAAAACTTCCGGCATTAAAATTTAAAAAAAAGGAAAAACAAATGTTTACAATAATTGCACATATCCATGTTAAACCAGAAAAAAAAGAAGAAGCTCTTAAAGCTGCAAAAGAACTTGTAGAAAAGGTTAAAGAAGAACAGGGTACACTTTTTTATTCATTTTCCATAAATGAAAAAGAGCCTGACACTTTTGTATTCATGGAAAAATATAAAGATATGGATGCAATTTCAGCCCATTCGACCACACCTTATTTTAAGGAATTTATGAAAAAAGCTGCTGATTTCAGTTCAAAACCTGCTGAAATTAATATTTATAAGGAAATCGCATCTATATAATTAGCGATTGGCCAAAAACAAAAAGTTTGTTTTATTTTAAATCAAAAATTTAAGTGCAAAGTTTTATAGAGTGATTGGCTCAAAACCTGGATTTTTTATTTAGTGATTGGCCGAAAACGAGAATTTTTTGCTCAGTTCAAGGAAGATGAAAAATTTAACCGCAGGAATACATGGAGTATTTTGAGGATTAAATTTTAAATCAGATGGTGAAATAGACAAAAAAACCTGCAAAAAAGGAATTTTTATGAAAGAAATATATGAAAAAGCAAGAGAACTCATGAAGGGATACTGCCGTGTATGTCCTGTATGTGACGGAAAAGCATGCAGAGGTGAAGTTCCTGGAATGGGAGGAATCGGCACAGGGTCATCTTTTGAAGAAAACTTTAATTCCCTGAAAAAATTAAAATTAAATATGAAGCTGATTCACGGGGTAACAAAGCCTGACACATCAATAAATCTTTTTGAGAAATGTCTTGATATGCCAGTTCTTGCAGCTCCAATAGGTGGAGTTTCATATAATATGGGAGGTAAAATTTCAGAAGATGAATATGCAGAGTCCATTGTTCTTGGATGCCTTTCAAAAAGAATAATGGGAACAACCGGAGACGGAGTCCCAGACGAAATTCACATGGCAGGACTTAATGCCATGAAAAAAGCAGACGGCCATGCAATTCCTTTTATCAAACCCTGGGAAGACAAAGAGCTTTTTGAAAAACTTGAAAAAGCCCACAGTTTTGGAGCTGAATATGTTGGAATGGACATAGATGCCGCAGGGCTTATTACTCTTGGATTAATGGGAAGACCTGTTTCCCCTAAGACCCCTGAAAAACTCAAAGAAATTATCCAGTCAACTCCAATGAAATTTATTGTAAAAGGCATAATGACTGTTGAAGATGCAGTTCTTGCAGCAGAAGCAGGAGCTTACGCCATTGTGGTATCAAACCATGGTGGAAGGGTACTTGATTTCAGCCCGGGTACAGCGGATGTTCTTCCGGCAATAGCATCAACTTTAAAAGGCAAAGTTACAATTTTAGTTGACGGCGGAGTCAGAACAGGAACTGATGTTTTAAAAATGCTTGCTCTTGGAGCAGATGCTGTCATGCTTGGAAGACCTTTTACAATTGCTGCTATGGGAGGTGGTAAAACCGGAGTTGAAAAGCTTATAGACAAAATAAAGTCCGAACTTGTTCAAGCAATGATTCTTACAGGAACTGCTTCTGTATCTGATATTTCAAGCTCTGTTCTTTATGACAGTTTTAATTAGTGATTGGCCGAAAACGAGAATTTTTTGTTCAGTTCAAGGAAGATGAAAAATTTAACCTTTAGGATACCTTGAGTATTTTGAGGATTAAATTTTGAATCTGACTTTAGAATGGACAAAAAAGGCCGTTTTCGTTCAGCAACTAATTAAAAAAATTTATACCCGGATTAAAAATGGCTCAATTCAGGTTTTTATAATTCTTATGGTTCCAAAGTTTAAACTTATAAATTTTATTTTGTAATTACAGATATTTTATATCAATGGGCCGGAACTTTAGCCCAATGACAAAATCAGTCAAATTTCAGGCAATAATCCAAAAAATTATAAACACTTAAGATTTAATAAATTCATAAATTGCATTATTTATTTCAACAGGTTTTTCCATGGGAGACAAATGTCCACAGCCTTCAATAATTTTAAACTGTGAATTTTTAATATTTTCTTCAAGAAACTTTCCATATTTTAAAGGTGTTGAAACATCTTCTGAAGCACCAAGAATCAAAACCTTTTTTTCAATTTTTTCAAGACTATTCATAAGATCAAAATTATTGCATGCATTAAAATCAGCAAGTGCTGTCATGGGATTGTCAATACAGGCTTTATATGCATCAGGTTCAATTTTTGTAAAATCAAAATCTTTAGAAACCCCAAATTTAACCATACCTTTTTTAAAATCTTGAAAAGCATTTTTTACAGAACCAAAAACCATATCAAGTACCTTAAGCCTTGCACCAGAGTTTATTATAACTGCCCTTTCAATATTTTCATAAGGTCTTGCAAGAATATCAAGTACAATTGCACCTCCCATTGAAATACCACAGATGTGAGGCTTTTCAAGCTTCATTTTTTCAATAAAATCAATAATAAAATCTGCATATTCAGAAACACTTTGAAGCCCTTTTTCATCTCCTTTATTTCTTCCTGGAAGATCAGGTGCAAAAACATTAAATTCATTTGAAAAAAAATTAAGCTGATTAACAAAAAAATAGGAATTAATTGATGCACCATGAATAAAAACAATAGATTTTTTATTTTCATCAAAATTTTCAGGTTTTTGTAAAAAATGGAATTTGTCTTTTTTCTGTTTTTTCATAATAAAATCTCCGCTACCTTGTGAAAGTAAATTCATATTCACCTGAAAGTTCTTTATTGTAAGAATATCCAAGTCCGTTAAATTTTTTGAGTTCTTCTTTTTCCCTGATTTTATTTTTTATTATAAAATCAGCCATTGCTCCCCTTGCCCGCTTTGCATAAATTGCAATAACTTTAAGCTTATCATCTTTTTTGTCTTTAAATACAATGTCTGTAAGTTTTAATTTCAGCTTTTTTTTATCAATTGAATCTGTAAACTCCTTTGAGGCAAGATCTATAATAAATTTTGAATTATTTGAATCTATAACTGAATTTAAATAATCTGTTAGCTCTTTTTTCCAGAACTCACTTATTTTTTTAAATGTTTCTGTGTTTAACACATAGCCCATTTCAAGCCTGTATGGTTCAATAAGATCAAGAGGTCGTAAAAGGCCATACAACCCGGATAAAATAAAAAAATTTTTTTGAACAAACAAAAAATCCTCAGTTTTATATTTTTCAATATCCATTGCTTTAAAAACATCTCCTATAAAAGACAAAAAAGCAGGACTTAAATTTTTTTCATTTTCACCGCAGGAAAAATTTTTAAACATATAATATGTTTCATTGGAAAGTTTTTCGCTTGTTTTCATTATTTTAGAAATATCTTCAACATCAAGTTTTTTTATAAAACCAGATAAAATTTTTGTTTTTTCTTTAAATTCAGGAATTGTAAAATATTTCTTTAAATCAGGATTTTTTCCCTTCCTCATTGTTTTGGAAGTACCAAGAAGTGTAATCATAAAAACCTCTAAAATATTAAAATAAAAAGTTTTATTATATTTTGCAAAGGTGCTATATAGCGTTTTGCATTTTTAACACTTTTAATTACGGAAAGACTTAATGACACAAAATTTTGATTTAAACATCAGGAATATAGCAATTATTGCTCATGTTGACCACGGTAAAACCACACTTGTAGACGCAATGTTTAAGCAGAGCGGACTTTTCAGAGAAAATCAGGAAGTTGACGAAAGAATAATGGACAGTATGGACCTTGAAAGGGAAAGAGGAATAACCATATCTGCAAAAAACTGTTCAGTCCAAAGAGGAAACACGAAAATAAATATATTAGACACCCCAGGCCATGCCGATTTTGGCGGTGAGGTTGAAAGAGCACTTTCAATGGTTGACGGTGCAGTTCTTTTAGTTGACGCATCTGAAGGCCCCCTTCCCCAGACAAGATTTGTCCTTAAAAAAACACTTAATGCCGGACTTAAGGTAATTGTTGTAATAAATAAAATAGACAGAGCCGATGCAAGACCTGATGAAGTTTTGGACGAAATTTATGACCTTTTTATAGACCTTGATGCATCAGATAAACAGCTTGATTTTCCATACCTTTATGCAATCGGAAGAGACGGGGTTGCAATGAAATCACTTGAAGAAACAGGCAAAAACTTAGATCCTCTTTTTGACCTTATTTTAAGTGAAATACCAAAACCAAAATACCCGGAAAATCAACCTTTCCAAATGCTTGTTTCAGACCTTGGGTATTCAGATTACCTTGGAAGACTTGCAATAGGAAGGGTTTTCAACCAGAAAATTACATCTAAAGATCAGTTTATCTGCATAAATTCAAAAAATGAAAATATATCTTTTAAAATATCAAAGCTTCAAAGCTACAATGGAATGACACTTGACGAGACAAAGGAAATTGAACCCGGCGATATAGCTGTTATTTCAGGAAGCGACTGCTTTAGAATAGGTGATACAATCTGTTTTTCATCAAGTCCAAAACCTCTTCCAAGAATTAATGTTGATGAACCTACAGTTTCAATGAAATTTACAATAAATGACTCCCCTTTTGCAGGCCTTGAAGGAAAACTTGTTCAGTCAAGAAAAATTTATGAAAGACTTGAAAAAGAAACACTTATAAATGTTGCAATCAAGCTTGAAAGAACAGATGAAAGGGATTCTTTTATAGTAAAAGGAAGAGGCGAATTTCAGCTTGCAATTCTTATTGAAACAATGAGAAGAGAAGGATTTGAAATCTGCGTTGGAAGACCGGAAGTTATTTATAAATTTGAAAACGGGAAAAGACTTGAGCCTTGCGAACATGCTTATATTGACTGTGATGAAAACTTTACCGGAGTTGTAACCGAAAAAATCACCATAAGAAAAGGAAAGCTTGTAAACCTTGTAAATAACGGAAAAGGAAGAGTAAATATGGAATTTCTTCTTCCTTCAAGATCTCTTATAGGTTACAGAGACGAGTTTCTTACAGATACCAGGGGAACAGGAATTTTAAATACTCTTTTTGCAGGATATGAAGAATACAAAGGCGATTTTCCCACAAGATTTACAGGTTCTATTGTTTCAGACAGAAGAGGAAATGCTGTTCCATACGCACTATATAATCTAGAGCCTAGAGGAAGACTTTTTATTGAGCCAGGAACTCCTGTTTATGAAGGAATGATAGTTGGAGAACATAACAAGGAAGGCGATATAAACGTAAATGCATGTAAGGAAAAAAAGCTTACTAACATGAGAGCTTCAGGAAAAGATGAAAGCACAATATGCTCACCTATTAAAAAAATGACTCTGGAACATGCTTTAAACTTTATCAGAGAAGACGAGATGGTAGAAGTAACTCCAAAAAATATTAGAATCAGAAAAGCACTTCTTTCAGCACAATTAAGACAGCAGACAAGAAATAAAAAATTCAAGGAAGAAAATCTTTGACCTTTATTGAGTTATAGAATTAAATAAAATCGTTTCCATAAATAATTTGAGCGTTTTAAGTATTTTTTTAAAACGCTCAATTTATAATCACAATCTCAAAACTTTTTTAAACAATCCAAACCTTGGAGGATATTTTGGAATTAGGTAAAGAATACATTAAACGAGACAAATTTGACTTTGAAATAGGTTATCTTGTGAAAAGCCCTTGTCTTGAGTGTCCAAAAAAAGAGCATCTTCCACATTGTCAGAAAGGATGCATACTTTTAAATGATGTTCAGGAAAAAATTGCAGCAGGAATTTCATGCTCACAAAAAATATGATCACTTTTTAGCCTCATCTGCAAATTCAAAAACATCCTTACGGGTAAATGCAAATGAACTTATTTGTGCTAATTTTTTTATATGATTTTTTAAAAGTTCTTTATCCTTCACAGGAAAATTTCTAAAAGTCATTACAATCCCTGCAAGTGATGCAAAAAGAGTATGAATTATGTTCCTATTACCAAAATCTATGCCTGCCTTTTTAAATACATCTTCAATATTTGAAAAAAGATTTCTCATTATTGAATTAAACTTATCAAGAAGCTCTGGTGGAATATCTGCTTTTACCATCATATAACTCATCATTTGGAAAGTTGCTTCATTCTTGATTAAAATATCTACAAACTCTACTGCAAATTTTTCAACTGTATCAATTTCATTTGCATTGAGTCTTTGATTAAATTCAATCACAAGACTTTCTAAATCATAAATAAAACTTTCCATTAAAAGATCTGTCTGACCTGGGAAATATCTATATAAAGATGCTGGAGATATACCTGCTTCCGATGCAATATCTCTCATTCCAATTTGATCAAATGATTTTTTTTCTAGAAGACTCAAGGCTGCTTCAATTATGAGCTGTCTTCTTACTTCTCTTTCTTCTTCTCTTAGCCTATTGAACGCAGAGTCGCGTGCCATCACAACCTCCTTTACATTAAGAAACAGTATATATATACAATAACATAGTTCATTTGTACAAACATTTTGTATAGCTTTTTAAATTTAAATATAAAACATCAGTTTGGAGTTAATTAGAGCTTGGCTGAAAACAAAAATTTTTTGTTCAGTTCAACGAAGATGAAAAATTTAACCTTTAGGATACATTGAGTATTTTGAGGATTAAATTTTGAATCTGACGCAAAAATGGACAAAAAAGGCCGTTTTCGTTCAGCAACTAATTAGCGGTTACCACAAACAAAGCTCCCAGGGTTTCATATTTTCAGATACAATAAACTTAATTTATTAATTTTTTTTAATTTAAAAACATAAAACTCTAGTCTTAGATTAAACTTAAAAAAATTATTATTTGCCTTTTGCTAAACAAATTTTTAAAACCTAGTTTGTGGTTGGCAGAAAACAAAAATTTTTTGTTCAGTTCAAGGAACATGAGAAATTTAACCTTTAGGATACATTGAGTATTTTGAGGACTAATTTTTGAATCTAACGCAAAAATGGACAAAAAAGGCCGTTTTCGTTCAGCAACTATTATACATTAATGAGTTCAATAAAGTTGAACTGACAAAACATATGGTTATAATGTACAAATGACAGATAAATCAGATATCCCGGATCCGGGTAAAATTGAAAAAGAAATAGGTGAATTCTTGAATAAAAAATTTGGAGGAAGGGTTCAGCTGATCCCTCAGTACGGAGATCCTGAAGCCGTAATAAGAGGAAAAAAAGAAGGCATGGATGCAAAAAAAAGCGGCAAAATTCCTGACTTTAATCTGCTTCCAAAAGAAATGACAGATTATCTAGATCAGTTCATAATCAAACAGGACAATGCAAAGGCTGTTCTTGCAACAAAAATATGCACTCATTTTAACCGCCTTGCAAAACTAAGACAAAATCCTCAAAGTTCTGAGGCATCACTTGGAAGAATAAAAAACAATATTCTTCTTATAGGTCCAACCGGCGTAGGTAAAACATATCTGATTAAACTGATTGCAAATAAAATTGGAGTTCCTTTTGTTAAAGGCGACGCAACAAAATTTTCTGAAACAGGATATGTAGGCGGTGATGTAGAAGACCTTGTAAGAGACCTTGCAAGGGAGGCAGACAATGATATCAGTCTTGCAGAATACGGAATAATATATATTGATGAAATAGATAAAATTGCATCTTCCAAAAATTTCAGCGGTGCTGATATTTCAAGAACTGGTGTCCAAAGGGCACTTTTAAAACCAATGGAAGAAACAGATGTTGAGCTTCAGCCGCCACATGATCCAGTTTCCATGATGGAAGCTCTTGCAGAGTTTCAAAAAACCGGAACAAGGGAAAAAAAATTAATAAACACAAAAAACATTCTTTTTATAGTAAGCGGTGCTTTCAGCCAGATGGAAGAAATAATTTCAAAAAGACTTAAAAAAGATGTAATCGGATTTAATGCCAATCCTGAAATAAAAAAATCAGATAATTACCTTATGCACAAAATAATGAGTGAAGACCTTATTAAATATGGTTTTGAATCTGAATTTGTAGGAAGACTTCCTGTAAGGGCTGTTCTTGATCCATTGAATGAAAACGATTTATACGAAATTTTAAAAAACCCTAATAATCCGGTAATTTTAGGTAAAAAATCAGATTTTCTAGCCTATGGAATAAGAATCTGCTTTACTGATGATGCACTTAAACTTATAGCAAAAAATGCTTCAAAAGAGCAGACAGGTGCAAGAGGTCTTGTAAATTCAATTGAAAATGCTCTAATGAAATTTGAAACAAATCTTCCTTCATCTGCGGTAAAAAAATTCGCATTTACATCAGAAATAATAGAAAATCCCGAAAAAACACTTTTCAATTTAGACAAATCTGATTCTATAGCAAATTTTTATAAGCTTTTTAATGAAGCCTCTCTTAAAGAAGAAGAAAAAATTACAGAATATATTACAAAAAACAGGGAAAACCTTGAAGCTTCAATTGGTTTTATGCTTTCTGATTACATGATAAAAACATCTGCAAAACACTATTTAATGAACATTGAAACTATAAAAGATGCTCTCTTAAGCATTAAGGAAGCTTTTTACGAGGTAAAATCAATTGAGGATGAAACTTTTACAGATAAAAATCTTTATGTAGAACTTTCAGAAGAAGCTGCAGATTTTCTTGTAAACGAATATATATTTAATCATCATAATTATCTTGACATAAAAAAATCGTTTCTAGAAAATTTTTCCCTTGGTCTTATGCTTGCCAGTGAAAAAACAAACAAAAAAAGATTTGTTGTAACCAAAGAAGGTTTAACAGATCCAGAAGGATATATTTCGCAAATTTTAAAAATAGATAATCATAATTAAGCTTCTTAATTCAATTTAATAAGGTTTAATTATTAATTCAGATAATGGCAAAAATAATTTTTTGCTGATTTTAAATAAAGGGAAAGAAAATGATTGGTATTTCAAAACTTTACTGCGGTTCAGTAGAACCTTCAGATGCACTAAGATATGGAAGAGACTCAAAGTCGCTGCCATCACATCTTTTACAATTTTCAAAAGACAAAAAACCTGTTGTGGTATGGAATATAACAAGAAGATGCAATCTAAACTGCATTCACTGCTATGCACAGGCAAAAAATGAAGAATTTAAGGATGAACTTACAACTGAGCAGGGCAAAAAACTTTTAGACGACCTTGCTGATTTTGGTGTTCCAGTTGTACTTTTTTCAGGCGGTGAGCCTATGATGAGAAAAGATCTGCCAATTCTTGCAGAATATGCTGTTTCAAAAGGAATGAGAGCTGTTATTTCAACAAACGGTACTCTTATAACTGAAGAAAAAGCAAAAGAGCTTAAAAAAATCGGTCTTTCATATGTAGGAATCAGCCTTGATGGAATGAAGGAAGTAAATGACAAGTTCAGAGGTCTTGAAGGTGCCTATGACATGGCAATCAAAGGTATTGAAAACTGCAAAAAAGCAGGAATAAAAGTTGGTCTTAGATTTACAATCAATAAACACAATGCAAAAGAAATTCCAAAAATTTTTGATCTTGTAGAAAAAATGGAAATTCCAAGAATCTGCTTTTACCATTTAGTTTATGCAGGCCGAGGCTCACAAATGATTGAAGAGGATCTATCCCTTGAAGAAACAAGAAAAGCCGTTGACATGATAATAGACAGAACACAAAAACTTTATGACATGGGCAGACAGCCTGAAGTACTTACAGTAGATAACCACGCAGACGGGCCGTACCTTTACCTTAGAATGAAAAAAGAAAATCCTGAGCGTGCAAAGGAAGTGCTTGAGCTTCTTCAAATGAATGAAGGGAATAATTCAGGAAGAGGAATAGGATGTGTGAGCTGGAACGGTGATGTTCATGCAGATCAGTTCTGGAGGCATAAAATTTTTGGAAACATAAAAGACAAACCTTTTTCAAAAATCTGGTCAGAGCCAGAGGATGAACTTCTTTTAAAATTAAAGGACAAGAAAAAATACGTTACAGGAAGATGTGCAACATGTACCTGGCTTGATATATGCGGTGGAAACTTCAGGGTAAGAGCTGAGGCTGCAACCGGAGATGTATGGGCTCCAGATCCTGCATGCTATCTTACTGACGAAGAAATTTCCGGAAAATAAGGGGGATAAAATGATTTTTCCTGAATACAGAGCAAGAAGAATGAGGGCAAATGAAAACTTTAGAAAAATGATAAGGGAAACAAATCTTTTGCCTGATGATTTTATTCTGCCATTATTTGTTATAGATGGAAAGGATGTAAAAAATCCTATTCCTTCAATGCCCGGACATTTTCAGTTCTCAGTTGACAATGCCGTAAAAAAAGCAAAGGAAGCAAGCGATCTTGGCATTCCTGCAATCATGCTTTTTGGAATCCCCGATAAAAAAGACAGCCTTGGTACAGCTGCATATAATAAAAACGGAATAGTTCAAAAAGCTGTTAAAGAAATAAAAAATAAAGTACCAGGTCTTGTTGTAATTACAGATGTATGTCTTTGCCAGTACACAGACCACGGACACTGCGGGTTTATTGAGAACGGAATTGTTGACAATGACATTACAATTGATCTTCTTGGTAAAATTGCAGTTTCCCATGCAAAGGCCGGAGCTGACATGGTAGCACCTTCTGACATGATGGACGGACGTGTTGCTGAAATAAGGGAAGCTCTTGATGAAAATGAAAAATTTGATACAGCCATAATGTCATATGCTGTCAAATATTGCAGTGCATTTTACGGCCCTTTCAGACATGCTGCACACTCAGCCCCCAAATTTGGAGACAGAAAAACATACCAAATGGATCCTGCAAACTCTGATGAGGCAATCAGGGAAGCAACAATGGATGTTGAAGAAGGTGCAGACATAATAATGGTGAAACCTGCCCTTTCATATCTTGATATAATTTATCGCGTAAGAGAAGAAATCGATCTTCCTGTTGCTGCCTATAATGTAAGCGGTGAATATGCAATGATAAAAGCTGCTGCGGAAAAAGGCTGGGTTGACGAAAAAAAAATAACCCTTGAAACCCTTACATCGATCAAGCGTGCAGGTGCAAAAATGATACTTACCTACTCTGCAATTGATGCTGCAAAATATTTACAGGAATAAAACATGAATCACCCACATGGAATAAAAGACTCAAAAACTCCAATGATAAGACTTGTAGCCTGGGAAACAACAAGAAGGTGCAATCTTTCATGCAAGCATTGCAGAGCATCAGCAGAAGATCATGAATATGCTGGAGAGCTTTCAACAAATGAATCCAAAAAACTTCTGGATGAAATTGCAAAGGTTGGTAAACCAATTATCATTCTTACAGGCGGAGAACCCCTTTTAAGAAATGATATTTTTGAAATAGCAGAATATGGAAACAGCTTAGGCCTTAAAATGGTCATGGCTCCAAACGGTACACTTGTTACAGAAGAAAATGCAAAAAAAATGTATGCTTCAGGAATTAAAAGAATAAGCATAAGCATTGACGGTTCAAATGAAAAATCCCATGACGAATTCCGAGGAATGCCCGGTGCTTTCAAAGGATCTATGCAGGGAATTGAAAATGCAAAAAAAGCAGGAATTGAATTTCAAATAAATACAACAATAACAAAAGATAATTTAGATGAAATTCCAGATATTTTAAATCTTGCAATTGAACTTGGAGCCGTTGCCCACCATATTTTTCTTCTTGTTCCAACAGGCAGGGGGAAATATATTGCTGAAAAAACAATTGATGCAAAAACATATGAAAAAACACTTAACTGGTTTTACGATCAAAGGGATAAAGTACCACTTCAGCTTAAAGCTACCTGTGCTCCCCATTATTACAGAATTTTAAGACAAAGAGCCAAAAAAGAAGGAAAAGAAGTAAATTTTCATTCTTATGGACTCGATGCTGTAACAAGGGGATGTCTGGGCGGTATAGGATTTTGTTTTATATCCCATGTCGGACAGGTTCAACCCTGCGGATTTCTTGAACTTGACTGCGGAAATATTAAAAAAACCCAGTTTTCTGAAATCTGGGAAAATTCAAAAATTTTTAACGATTTAAGAAACTACAGTGCACTTAAAGGTAAATGCGGGATCTGCAAATACAATGATGTATGCGGAGGATGCCGTGCAAGGGCTTATGAAGCAACAGGAGATTATATGGAAGAAGAACCTTTTTGCCTTTATGAGCCAAAATAAATTTTGTTTTAAATTTTTTATTCTTAAAAAAACAAAAAAAATTTAACTAAAAAAACAGCTCCAAATTTCAGGAGCTGTTTTTTTATTTTTATTTTAAATCAAGATCTACCCTTAAAGCAGAAATACCCTTTACTTCTAAAGGACTTATTTTATCTGTTTCGTTTACAAAAATTCTTGAAGTATCAACCCTTCCAGCCTTTAAAATATACTCTTTAACTGTATCTGCTCTTTTAGAAGCAAGATATCTTAAATCTTCATCAGTGATTTTAATTGAAGATTTAATTTTTTCTGAAATAAGATCAATTTTTTCCTTATCTTCAAGTTCAAATTCAAATTTTTTATCAAAAATTTCTAAATGGATTTTTTCAAGGATTTTTAAATATTCTTTTGAATCAATATCTGAATCAAAACCAAGTTGAGTTCTTTTGTTGTTAACCAGGAGATTAAATTTGTCTTCTTTTAAACCAGCTGTATCCTTTTGAAGATCACAGTATCCTTTTAAATCAATTTTTAATCCGGGTCTTTCAAAAAGAATTTTTTCAATTGCCTGCAAACGATTTATTGAATCTTCGGAAAATTCAGTACTGCCTTCCAAAAATTCTATATACTTCATTTCATCTCCACCTCCGGCCAAAGAAGCAACAAGAGAAAAAGGTGAAGATGCAGCCTTGACTACAATATTTTTCAAAACCTGAACAATTACCTTGCTGACCTTGAATTTAGGGTCATCAAAACTTCCTGAAACAGGAATATCAAGATTAATCTCACCTTCTCTGTCTTTTAAAAGCGAAACTGCAAGGCCTACAGGCACATTAACAGCATCTTCACTTTCAATATCTCTTCCAAATTCAAACTGGTCTAGAAGCACCTTGTTTTGAGCATCAATTTTTCTATTTTTAATATCATAATCAAGATCAAGATTAAGCTGTCCTTTCTGGATTGCTTTTCCAATAAATTTTCCTGAATATGGTGTAAAATGGGTCAGATTAAGACTTTTTAAATCAATTTTTAAATCAACAAGCAAATCTTCAAGAAGAGGATTTAATTTACCATTTGCTCTCAATGGAGCAGTATTATCAAGTTTGCCGTTCAATGTAAGATCTGCACCTTCAAATGCAGTAGTAGAAAGATTTTTAATATCTGCTGAATTAATAATAAAATTTGTTGAAAAATAAGGCTTTAAAGTAAAGTCTGTGTAATCTGCACCAATTTCTTTTAAAGTAATGTTTGATATACTTATTGGAAAAAGTTCTGATTTTTCTTTATTGGATTCCTTGATTTCTTTTTCTAATTCCTTTTTATCTTTTTCATTATTTTCAGGAAAAACATTTTGAAAATTGAATCTGCCGTTTTTATCTTTAAGTATTTTCTGATTTATTCCTGCAATTAAAATATTTTCTATATCAAGGGACATGGGAAGAAGATTAAAATTTAGTTTAAAAATCTCAAATTTATCGAGTTTAAAAAAATCTTTTTTTGTTTCCCTTTCAATTATTTTTATTTCATTAACAAAAAGATCGGCAGCAGCTGACAGTTTAAGCTCATTATTTTCAATTTTAAGTTCAGTTTTTGATTTTAAATCTGCATTTCCGTTTTTTATTGAAATTTTAAGATTTGAAGGAATATAACCATTGGCATAGTCAAAATAAAGATTGTCAATTTCAGAATTGATTTTGGCAAAAACTGGATTAATTCCAAAGTTTCCATTGAAATTAAAATCAGTTTTTTCATTCAGACTGAATTTTAAATCAAAATCTGAAGATTTATTCTTTTGTGTGGAAAACTTATCTATTTTTAAATTTAGTTCTGAAATAGTATTTTTTACAGGACTGTCATAAACTTTTGCCAAAACCAATGGAGCATCATAATCTGAAAAAGAAATATTTCCATTTTTTATAAAAATTTCATCAATCCCAACAAGAAAATCAGAAGAATCTTCTTTTTTTTCATCTTTCTTATTTGGAGTTTTTTCCTCTTTTTTTGAATTATTTTGTTTTACAAGATTTAAAATATTTATTTCCTGATTTTTTCGTTCAATTTTAAACTGAGGTGAATCTATTAAAATATTTTTTATGGAATAAATATTTTTTAAAGGATAAATTTTATTTGTTTCAATTGAAATTTTATTTAATGAAGCAATTTTTTCAGATTTTTCATCATTAATTAAAAAATTATCCAGGCTGAGTTTTGCCTCTGCCTCAAGATTATTGTTATTAGCAGCTTTTTCAAACAAGGCCTTCATGTCAATATTTAGAGTCCCAGACTTTGTAAGAAAATTTACACTGTTTTTCATGTATGAGTAATAAAACGGAATAGAAATATTATTAATTTTTAGATTTGCACTTGATTTCAAATTAGTTAAAAAAGGCCTTGATACCAGGTCTAAATTTATATCTGCTCCGTTTGCTCTACCAGAAAGATAAATATGAACAGGCACTTCTTTGTCTTTTTCAAATCCTGAAATAAATGGAATTGAAAGATTTAATTTTTCAATTTTATGTGTTGTATTAAAAGGCTTATCAACAAAAATCAAACCAGCGTTATCAATTTTTAAATCTGTTGCAAGAAATCCAAAATTTTTATCATTTTGTTTTTTTTCAGCTTTTTCAACTTCTTCTTTTTTTGGAGGAATCAAATCCGAAAAATTAAACTGATTATTTTTCCCTTTTTCCACGTAAAACTCTGGAGAATTAAGATAAATTTCAGAAATTACAGGTGAAAGTTTAAAAATTGAAGAAAGAAAACCAATATTTACATAAAATTTGTCAAACCCTGCAAATATATTTTCCTTGTCTTTTGTATAAATTTTAAATTTTTCAATTTTTAAGGAAAATGCAAAAGGATTGAATCTTATTTTTTCAATTTCAACATCTCTATTAATTATTTCTTTGATTTTTTTTGGTGCCATATACTTTGCGGTTAAAGGAATAATTATAAAACCAAGAACAGCATAAAATACAAAAATACTACCTAAAATTATTGCTGATTTATTTTTTCTTGTCATGTTTTCCCTTTAATTTTTATTATTACCCGGATAAACTGTTTTCTATGAATCAGTCCAATTAAAATTCAGCAGTCGTTAATAATCATTTAAAAGCCTTTTCAGCACAATCTTTTACAACTGAAGCAGCAGATTCCATGTTTTCAAGTGTAAGAGTTGGATGAACAAGAAACATAAGACTTGTTTCCCCAAGTTTTTTGGCGTTTTCAAGCCTTTTTTCTGGTCTTATGCCGTGTTTTTCAAAGGCTTTTTCAAGATAAACCTCAGGGCATACCCCACCGCTCATACAATGAATATCTTTTTTTAAAATTTCCATCATAAGCCTGTGCCTGTCCCAGCCTTTTTTAAATTTTTCTTCATTAACAAAAAGAAAATATTTGTAGTAAGAATGGTAAATATAAGAATCAGGAATAGTAAGACGAAATCCTTCAATATCTTTAAAACTTGTATTTAAAAACAATGCATTTTCCCGTCTTTTTTCAACCCAGGATTCAAGTCTTTTCAGCTGTATTCTTCCAAGAACAGCCTGCATTTCAGTCATTCGCCAGTTTGTTCCAAAATCCTCGTGAAACCATCTAAATCCGGGGGGATGATCTTTTTTGTAAACTGCTTTCCAGGATTTGCCGTGATCTTTGTATGACCAGGCATATTCCCAGATTTTTTTATTGTTTGTTGTAAGCATTCCGCCTTCGCCTCCGGTTGTCATTATTTTATCCTGACAAAAAGACCAGGCTGCAATATCTCCAAAGGTTCCGGCATATTTACCTTTATATTTAGCTCCGTGGCACTGGGCACAGTCTTCTATAACATAAAGCTTATGCTTTTTTGCAAGATTAAGAATTTCATCCATCTCACAAGGCCAACCTGCAATATGAACACAAATTATTGCCCTGGTTTTTTCAGTTATTACTTTTTCAATTGATTCAGCTGTAATCACCTGGGAATCAAGATCAACATCAGCAAATACAGGAAGAGCTCCTGCATTAAAAACACAGCTTGCCGAGGCAACAAAAGTTCTTGGTGTAACAATAACCTCATCACCTGCTTTGATTTCAAGGACTTTAAGTGCAAGATCAAGAGCAACAGTTCCGTTTGCGAGTGCAACTGCATATTTACATCCAAAGTATGAGGCAAACTCATCTTCAAATTTTCTGCATTCTTCGCCTGTCCAGTAATTAACCTTATTGGACAAAAGAACCTGTTTTACAGCTTCAGCTTCTTCTTCTGTATATGACGGCCAGGTATTCAATTTTCACCTCCGCTTTAATCTTAACTCTTTGCTTTTTTTCTTATCTTAAAAGAATAAAAACAAAAAATTACAAAAATAAATAAATAAAAAATCAGGATATAAAAAATACCATAAACCTTAATATTTATAATTAAAACAGAAATAATAAACTGAATTATACCAAAGAAAAAAGAAATTTTAAAATGACTGAAACCAAGCTCATTTACAAGTACCTGATATAAATGTTTTCTGTGGGGTTTAACAAGAGATTCTTTTTCTTTTAACCGAATAAACATTGTACTAAGTTCATCTGCATAAAAAAGAAAAATAAATCCGCAGATACAAAAAAAATCAGTTAAATTTTCAGATAATAAAATTGAAGAACATGCAAATATAAACCCTGAAAAAATACTTCCAACATCTCCCATAAAAACACTTGCACGAGGAATATTAAAGGGTAAAAAACCAAGATATGAAAACATTATGGAAAAAAATAAAAGTGTATATCCAGTTTGAAATCCAAAAATATAAGAATAAATCCCCAAAAAAAAGAAGGCCACAACACCAGTTATTGCGGCAATTCCGTTTATTCCATCCATGAAATTATAAAAATTGGCAGTCCCTGCAATAAAAACAGCTAATATGGGAATAAACCAAAAATTTGAGAAAAAACAGGTTCCAGAAAAAAAAATAAATCCAATTAAAAACACAAAACTGCAAAAAAAATGAATTAATAATCGATATTTTGGTTTTATTTCCCTTAAATCATTGCAAAAACTTATAAAGGATAAAAAGACTGCTGGAATCAAAAAAAAATAAGGAATTTTTAAATACAGCGAACAAACCACAAATGAAATAACTATACCAATTCCTCCAGCTTTGGGTATTTTTCCTTCATGGGAACTTCTTTCCCCTGCTGTATCAATCAGTCCTAGTTTGTATCCAAATCTTTTTATAAAAAAAGCACCCAAAATTCCAAAAAATAAAGGTACAAAAATACAAATCATAAAAATCGACAATTCCATAAATATTAGGCCTTACCATTAAAATTAAACAAGGATTATAAACTTTTAAATCAAACCCTTTCAAAACCAAAAAAAATACAACAATTTTTTAAATTTTTAAATCTCTATATTTTTAATTATTTTTTTTCAATAATTCTTTATTAATTAGTTGCTGAACGAAAACTGCCTTTTTTGTCCATTCTTAAGTCAGATTCAAAATTTAATCCTCAAAATACTCAATGTATCTAAAGGTTAAATTTTTCATCTTCCTTGAACTGAACAAAAAATTCTCGTTTTCGGCCAATCATTCTTTAAATTAACTACAATTGAATAATTATTTACTCAGTTTTCCAGCTTCTCAAAGCCAGAAAACTGAGTAAAATACCTTAAAAAACAACAAAAAATTATTATTTATTTACATCTTTAATTTTTACTAATAAAAATAAAAATATTTACTTAAAGATTGACCAAAGCTCAATTTTTTTCATTCAGCCACTAATTAAAAAGAAATATGCTTATGCACGAATTAATAGAAAAGGCAGCAATTGAAACAGCAAAAGAAATAAACGCCAACAAAAGAATTTTCCGCAGATTTAAAAATAAAAAAAAAGAGGAAATAATTGCAGAATTAATATCTGACCTTGCTGAATATTATCTGGAAAATAAAGACACTTTATCCATAAAACTTGCAAACCTGCCAAATAAAGAAAAATACTTAAAAAAAGCTTTTATAAACCATTTAAAAGACAAGGAAAGAACAAAAAACAATGATTTTTTTTCATATTTAAGAAAAAAAATTATTGATGATTTTAAAAAATCAGATGAAATTGTTTCAGAGATTTACAAAAACTCCGTATATTTTTCCCTTTCAAAAAATCCGACAAATTTTCTCAATAAAAATTTAATTGATTTTGATGATATTTATTATCCAGAAGAAAATGATTTCAGAAATGAAACCCTGATTTCAAAGAAAAAAAATTTAAAGGCTCTTTTTTTTCATTTTATGGATGAAGTTGAAAAATTTGGACATAAAAAAAAAGAAACAGCTGTAAAAGCAGATGATTTTAATTTATGGATTTTTTCAAATAATATGTTTGAACCTAACTTTGTTTCAACAGATGAAATGATAAATGAAATCAAAGACTCAAATCCAGTTTCTGTTATTTCAGAGGATTTTAAAGATATTTCTCAAAACATTCTTTGTGAATTTGATGAAAAAGAAAAAAAAGTTTTAAAATGTATTTTTTTTGGAACAAGCAAATCAAAACTTTCAAAAGAACTTGGATATGCTTCACCATCTGGATTTACACATTTTAAAGACAAAATTATGGATAAACTAAAAATTACTTTTACAAAAAATCAAATAACTGATGAAGACTCTGAAATAATCTATGAAATAAAAAACCTTCTTGATAAAGATTAAATTATTTTGAAATCGGAATAAAAAAAACCGTTAATAAAAAATAAAAACGGAAAAAATAAAAATGAAAATAGATTACAATAAAATTAAAAAAAATATCTACCTCAAAGAAACAGTTGAATTAAGATTTTGTCCTGATGAGGAAACCATAAGAGATCCATATTTTAAAGCAAAGGTTGAAAATCACCTTAAAACCTGTCCTTTATGTACAGGCAGAACCCCTGACCCTTTTTACGATATAGCTCTAAAATTAAAAACAGAAGAAAACCTCCCCAAAGTAAAAGAAAATCATATAGGGGTTTTAAAAAGTGAGCTTGGAAAATGGAAAAACAATTTTTACCTTAATCCTCCATTGGTATATGTGCAAAAAGAAAAAAATGATTTTTTTGAATGTTTTCTTGTTTCTCCGGTTACTGAGCTTTTTTCTGAAAAAGATCTTTATATTCCGGATTCAATTTCAGAATTTATACCTTATATAATAGAAGGCTGGAATAAACTCAAAATACACAAAACCCTTTTTTCCCATTCAATTTGTGATTTAAGTGAATTTAAAAAAGATATTGACTTGTTCCTTGATTTTGGGAAAATTCCTTTCTGGTCAAAAAAAACCTTTAAAAACAAAAATATGGAAGAAGTGAAAATATTTAGAAATTTAGAAACATTTTCTGCTTCTAACTTTTCTTCCTCCCCTGCTTTTTTACTTGCAAATGCCATAAAAAATAAGGCACAAAATTTAATTTCAAATGGATTTGAATTTAATGAATATCTTTTTAAGCAGCCAGAACTTCTAATAAGAGAAATTGCAGCCTCATTAAATAAAGTCCCTGTTCACGGAGCATCTGAAAATATTAATTTGTATTTTTATTCTGTAATAGTTGAAAACAATGAAATAAAGGATGTCATTCAAGTTGAGGACGCAAAAGCTGAAGAAGATTTTATTGATAATGATTCAAGAATTATTTCAGGAATTGCAAAAGCACCTGAAAATCACCTTTTATATTCAGGAAGCAATGCTCTGCTCCAGACAAATACCGGCAAAACATTTGAATCAATTCAAGCTGATTTTGATGATGAAACAAATATTTTTCAGGCTAAATTTACATTTTCAAAAGGTAAAAACATTTGGTTTTTCAACTGGTACAGGGTTTAGATAAATTTATTATGAAAAGTTCAAATCTAAAAAAAATTGATTTTTGCCTCAAAACAAAATCAAGATTAAAAGATCTTATAAAACTTCTTGAAAACCCAAATTTTAAATTAATTGAACCTGAATTTGATAAAAACATTTTTGATAAATATTTATCCATGTTCAGGTTTGATAAAAATCTTCAAAATCTTTTTTTAAATCATGTTTTATTTGAATACTTAAATTTACCTGAAAAAAGCAATTATTCTTTTCTTGATTCTTATTTTAAAATTAATTTTTCATATGATTTTAAATTTATTGATAAAAATATTTTTGTTCCCTGTATATTTGTAAATGAAAAACATAATGAAATTATTCATTTTTTTGTTTCAGAGATTATATCAGAGCAAAAAATTGTATTTGGAAATTATTTAAAAAATAACAGCTCAAATGACTTTAAAGATTCAGTTTTAAATTCATTTAATCTTTTAAAAACTGAAAAATCTTTTTTTATAGAGGCTTTAAAATTAAATTCTGTTTTAAGTGGTAAATCAGCATCTCTATCATTTTACCTGGCTTTTTTTTGTATTCATAATCAAATTGAATATAACAATAATATTATATGTTCAGGCGTATTGGATTTAAATGGAGAACTTTGCAATACAAAAGATTTAAACAAAAAAATGCAGGCTGTAATAAATGAAAACTATAATTTTTTTATGGTTCCGCAAATCAATTATTTTAATAACCCAAACCTTTCAAAAGATTTAAAAGTTCTTCCTGCATCTGACATAAAAGAAGCAGAAAAAATTTTTTTGTTTGCATCTCAAAAAGGTTTTTCAAAAAATTATATGAATTTTATTTCTTTTCCATGCGAGGCAGTTTCAAATAATTTTAATTCTGTTCCGACAAATATTTTAAAAGTTTTTTTAGAAAAATCTGATGAAAAACAAATATTTGAAAAAATTGTTTTAAGCGGACCATTATTTTCTAATTTTATAAAAAATTTTATAAAAACATCAAACACAGACCCTGAAAAGGCATTTGAAATAATTTTATTTTTTGAAAAACATGAAGACATTCTTTTAAAATCTCCATTTTTTGATCTTGTATTTTTATTTTTTTCAATTGCCGGCCTTACTATTTCTAAAAAAGGAATTCCTTCACAAAACAATAATTGGATTGCAAAAGCAGAATCATATATTGATAAAGCAAGAAAAACCAAAAAAGGCAGAACTGCAATTATCTGGTTTTCCAACCATTGTCTTATAAATTCACACCATGACAAATATATATTTAATCCAGAAATCCCGCTTATTATTAAAAATTATTTAAAAAAACTTGAAGATAATTTCAGGGAAGAATGCGAATTTATTCCTGGAGCTGCTGATGATACAGCTGGAGCTTTATGCGGAACAATTGCACAAAATTATGGTTTTTGCGGAAAAAAATATATAAATCAGACAAAAGAATATGCTCTTAAAGCAATAAAATATTTTGGCGGTGAAGCAAATCTTTATAATTTTAAATTCAGCGAAGATATTAAAAGGCAGTACAATTACCTTTGTTTTGCATATTTAGATGCCAAAAATTTTGATGAAGCAAAAAAATATTTTTTAAAATATACAAACTCCAGCAATCTTGAGCAGGCATTAAACTCAGATTTTGATCAATGGGGACATTTTCTTTGTGTTGCTTTTTTAGCCAGAACTAAGAATATGGAATATGGAAAAATATATTTTGAAAAATATAAAAAAATATATCCTGCAAAAATAAGCAAATACCACCCTTCACAGCTCTGGTTTTACAATATGGGGTTACTGGCTGTTTTATTCAAAGATTTTGAAAGTGCCAAAAATTTGTTTCAAATCAGTATAAAAATATGCATGGATAAAACTAATGGAGATTCCATAAGAGTTATGGCACTTTTAGGGTTATGTGAACTTATATTTATTGAAAATTATTCATTTAATCCTGAGAAAATTATCGAAGAAGTGAAAAATTCTGCTTTAAAACTTGCTTATCTTCATTTTCAGGATTTATTTTCTGATAAAAAAACAATTGAAATTTTAAAAATTATAAGGGAAAACAAAGAGAAATATTTTCCTTTTTCCTATAGATAAATTTGCTCTGTGACATTCAAATATTGAAATCCAATTCAAAAAAGTCTTTAAAATCAGATAGTTATTCAAAAAGTAGTGAGGTGGATTTTGGCTTGTAAAAAAAGCTTGTTTTGTTTTTTAAAATCTGCAATAAAATCAGGCAGTTATATTAATTACAAGCTAAAATCCACCTCATCCCTAACTTTTTATAATAATTTCAAATAGTTGTTTTAATTTTGACAATTTTAAGGGTGTGTAAAAATTACACGGGAGCCAAAAATCAGGGGGGTGCCTCATTTTAGCCTTGAAAACCCTTATCAATAAAGGTATACAGAGGGTGGGAGTCAGAAATAAGCCTCGCTTCGAGAGGATTAAGACATAAATTGCCTGCTACAATTATGAAAAGAAGAGTTTTTGTCAGAAATAAGCCTCGCTTCGAGAGGATTAAGACTTCAACAGTTTCAGCCTTTTGTAGC